>ERZ724566.7-NODE-7-length-46123-cov-4.980824_pt1 | contig 46123 bp, 60 predicted proteins | sample MGYA00375860_ERZ724566 | MGnify/ENA primary metagenome ERZ724566 (study PRJEB28725, sample SAMN03264853) | marine sediment metagenome | biome: marine pelagic biome; feature: marine oligotrophic desert; material: ocean water | place: Pacific Ocean:North Pacific... | reverse complement strand
AGACAAAGCAGCCGCTGAAAAAGCAGCAGCAGACAAAGCAGCCGCTGAAAAAGCAGCAGCAGCCGCAGCAGCTAAAGCAGCAGCAGACAAAGCAGCCGCTGAAAAAGCAGCAGCCGCAGCAGCAGCCGCTAAAGCACCAATGTCTGTCACTGTTGAACCTGTAGCAGGTTCTGGTGCACCAGGATGTGAAACCACTGAATGCTATACTCCATCCACTGCAACAATTTCTGCAGGTGGAACTGTAACTTTCACAAATACTGATACTGCTCCACATACATCAACAAGTGGTAGTGCAGCAAACGGTCCTGACGGAGTATTTGATACTTCATTAATCATGATGAACGCAAGCTTTGATGTTACATTAGCTGACGCAGGAACTTACACATACTTCTGCATGGTTCATCCATGGATGGAAGGCACAATTATTGTTGAATAATTGTATAAAATTAAACAGTTATACTCGAATAATCTGAAACAGAATTAAATTGGTTAGAGTAGGTGGAATTATTGTAATTGGTGCAATCTTTGCAGTATTAGCTGTTTCTTTCTTCTTTTACTCTGATGAAGTATTGACAGACGTCAAGGTCTCTTCCTTTGGTGAACCTGTTCAAGTAGGTGATGTGATGTTCGATGTACAATATGTTGCAAACTTTGATTTTCTCCAAAAAACTAAAGAATTCAAACTAGCTGAAAAAGCTGAAATTGATAGAGGCTTGATAGAAGCATCTAATGAAAAACCTACTCACACATATTTCCAAATACAAGTTACTGCTGAAAACAAGGGTAATGATATTGTGAGATTTACTGGAGGCCAATTGCATCTTTATGATGATTCAAACAAACGATTCAGTCCAATTTTTGTTGGTTATGGTGATAATGAATTATCTTTGATAGATCTTGAACCTCAAAAAGCAGTTACCATGACAACACAATTTGATATTGAATATGATGAAGAAATGCAGTATCGTGTTGGTATTGTTCCAAATAGACATGGTATGGAAGGAACACAAGAAATTGCATTCATCTGCATTAAAAATTGCAGCTAGCTTCTAGAACATCCACATTTAACATAAACAACTTTGAATTCTCCTTCTGTCTTTATGTTATGTGACATGGGTCTCTGACAATACCTACATTCTGTAAATCCATGATATTCTTCTACTTTGACCAGTTTCGTTTTCCATGATTTACTCTCTTCGTCCCAGTATACTGAGTCGATCTCTTGTGGATTATCCATATTCTTACTTGAATTAGTAATGTTTGAATTTATTGTTTGAAACGGTTAAATTGCATGTCTTAAAAATCAGATTTAATGAAGGTAGTAACTGTTGGAAGTCGTGTATTTGTCACAAGTTTCCAACTTGCCGGCGTTCAAGGAAAAATTGTCGATTCATCTGATAATGCTTTTGAAGAAATCAAAAAATTATATGATGATTCTGAAGTAGGTCTAGTTCTTGTAAGTGATGATTTAACTGAACAAATTAATGATAAACTAACAAAACTACGCGCAGAAAAATCTACTCCTCTTGTATTTGCTCTTCCTGCATCAGGAAGCGAAAAATCTGAGGTGGATTACAGAGTTATGCTCAAAAAAATCCTAGGCGTATAAATATACAATAAAATCATTATCCATCATGAAAGCAGCTGTTGTAAAAGGAAATTCAAAAGTCGAGATAGAAAATTTTACTATATCTGATGTCGGCTCAAATGAATTACTCATTAAAATGCAATCTTGTGGAATTTGTGGTTCTGATGTTGAAAAGGTATTTGGTAAATATGGCCAGCCCTCTATGCGATTAGGGCATGAACCTGCAGGAGAAGTAATAAAAATCGGCGATGCGATTTCTGATTTTAAAATCGGCGACCGTGTATTTACACATCATCATGTAGCATGTTACTCAAAAGATTGCCATGAATGTAGTCATGGAAATGAAACTATGTGTAAACAATACTATCAATCAAATCTTAATCCTTGTGGATTAGCTGACAATTATGTTGTACCTGAATGGAATGTACTTCATGGTGGTGTTCTAAAACTACCTGATAATGTTTCATATCAAGAAGCTGCACTAATTGAACCTCTTGCATGTTGTGTACGCGCATGGTCTAAATTCAAATATCAGAAAAATGACACTGTTGCAATTTTAGGTGTTGGTCCAACTGGTATGATGCATGTTTTACTCGCAAAATATTTTGGATTCTCAAAAATATTTTGTATGGATTTAAATGATTTTAGATTAGATTTTGTAAAAAAATTCAATGTTACAACTATACGTTCTGATGATCCAAATTTAGTACAAAAAGTTACTGATGATACCACTATTGGGGTTGACGTTGCAATTGTAGCTACAAGTAGCTTACATGCTTTCCAAGATGCAATCAAACTTGTAAGAAAAGGTGGAACTGTTGTAATGTTTGGTGTACCTAGTAAAGGTGCAACAACTGAAATTGACATGAGCGTGGTTTATTCTAAAGAAATTAGCATTGTCACTACATATGCTGCATCTGATATGGATACAAAAAAAGCATTAGAATTAATTTCATCTGGTCATGTAGATGTAAAATCACTTGTCACACACAAATATTCACTTGATGACTCGCAAAAAGCATTTGAGCATGCTAAAACAGGTGACAGCGCCATGAAGATAATTATTGAAAATTAGCAAAGGCTTAAGAAAGGTAATTTTTTTTCAAAAAAATAAGAAAATGGACTGGGGATTAAAAAATAGACTTGCAAGAATTATCTCGCCTGCTGATAATAGGGCATTAATGCTTGCAGTTGATCATGGTTACTTCCTAGGTCCTACTGAAAAACTAGAAGATTTGAAAAAAACAATTGCCCCATTGGCAAAACATTGTGATTCTCTAATGATTACGCGTGGAGCATTAAGAACTTCTGTTAATCCTGATTATCCTGTACCAGTAGTATTGCGTGTTTCTGGTGGAACTAGCATAATTGGTGAAGATCTATCTCAAGAAGATATCACAGTTAGCATCAAAGATGCACTCAGATTAAATGTGTCTGCAGTTGCAATGTCCGTTTTTGTTGGTTCAAAATATGAATATCAAACAATTGTAAATCTTGGAAAACTTGTTAACGAAGCTGAAGAATACGGAATTCCTGTATTGGCTGTAACTGCAGTTGGAAAAGAAATCGGAACAAAAGATGCTCGTTATCTATCTCTTGCATGTAGAACTGCAGCTGAACAAGGTGCACATATTGTAAAGACATACTTTTGTGAAAACTTTGAAAAAGTTGTAAAATCTTGTCCTGTACCAATAATTATTGCAGGTGGTAAAAAAATTCCTGAAAAAGATGCTTTGAAATTAACATTTGATGCACTAAAGGCTGGAGCCGTTGGCGTAGATATGGGACGCAACATATGGCAATCTGATAATCCTGTTGCAATGATTAAAGCTGTTCATTCCATTGTACATGGAAGTAATAATGCTGAACAAGCATTCACTTTGTATAAGCAATTATCTGGTAAACCTAACCAAAATCAAAATAACAAACCTAAAAACAAATCTAACCAAAATCAAAATAACAAACCTAAAAACAAATCTAACCAAAATCAAAATAACAAACCTAAAAAGAATTTTAATAAAAAATCAAAAAAACGTAATTAGTTTTCTGATTTAGATAAATGAATGTGGATAATTTTCCACGTAGGTTGTCTTATCAACACAAATGTTGCTCTTCCTCCAATTGTGATATGCTCGCCTGTAAATGCTTTATTGTCTACAAGCATTCCTTTTTGAACTAATTCTAACGCTACTACTGCAGTTTCACCAAAAATACTCACTTTCACATTATTTATTTTGTAATCATAATCTGAAATACTAACAAATCGTAATTCTTCTAATGCAATTGTAGTTGCATAATCTTTTAGATCATATGGTGGAACATCACTAAAACTAGAAAATGCAGAATCATTAATCTGAATATCTTTTAAAATTTCTAATTTCTTTGATTTTCCAATTTCAAAAAATGTTTCTATAATTTTTATAATTTCTTCTTGGTCAGACATATTACATCATTTCTCAAAAAGGAATCTTTATAGGTGCATCCCCTGTTTTTGAGTTTACATTGAAACATGAAGCAACAATTAGCACTTTTGGTATGTCACTGCTAGTTGACCTGCTGCTGTAAACAACAGCCAATTTACCGATTTAAATTAGGAATATTGATGATAATAATAAAATGAATGAAACTATGATCGGCGCTACTGCGCTAATGAAAGCATTGGAAAAAGAAGGAGTAAAGGAGGTCTTCGGTCTACCGGGAGGTGCGAACCTTCCAATGTATGACGAGTTGGGTAAAAGTAACATTCGTCATATTTTGGTCAGACATGAACAATCTGCTGCACATATGGCAGATGGTTTTGGTAGAGTTAGTCGAAAACCTGGTGTATGTTTTGCAACCTCTGGTCCTGGCGCAACAAATTTGTTAACTGGAATTGCAACTGCTCAAGCAGATTCTGCACCAATGGTTGCAGTTACTGGACAGGTACCTGTTGCAATGATTGGAAAAGATGCATTTCAAGAAAGTGATATAATTGGAATGGCAAATCCTGCTTTGAAATATTCATATCAACCTAGAACTCCTGAAGAAATTCCAACTATGGTTAAACAAGGATTTTACATTGCTGAAACAGGAAGACCTGGACCTGTTTTGTTAGATATTCCTAAAGATGTTCAACAAAATGAAGGTAACATTCCATTCCCAGATGAAGTTCGAGTTCCAGGATATCATCCATGGACTGATCCTGACATGCAAAATACTGGACGTGCAGTAGAATTACTATTGTCTGCAAAAAAACCAATAATTCTTGCAGGCGGTGGTGTAATCATTTCATCTGCATTTGCAGAATTACAATCAATTGCTGAATTACTAATGATTCCTGTGGTAACCACTTTCAAAGGTAAAGGTGCATTTCCTGAAAACCATCCTTTATCATTAGGTCCAATTGGAATGCATGGACATGCTGAGGCCAATAAATTAATGACAGAAGCTGACTGTGTGTTGGCAATTGGTACAAGATTCTCAGACCGTTCTGTAGGTACATTTGAGGAATTTGAAAAGAACTTAAAGATTATTCATATGGATGTTGATCCTGCAGAAATTGGAAAGAATCAAACAACATCTGTAGCTGTTGTAGGTGATGTTCGTACATCGTTGAGAATATTTGGAAAATTATTGATGGATAAAGCAGTTAGAGCTTCTGATGATAATCCTTGGTTAAAACATGTTAAAGAGACAAAACAATATTGGCGTGAAAATTTAAAAATACATCCTGGAGAAATGGGAGCAGCTAAAATTCTTAGAAAATTAAGAGAATTACTCCCAAAGGAATCTATCGTTACAACTGAAGTCGGACAACACCAAATGTGGGCATCATTATTTTTTGATGCAATACATCCTGGTACTTTCTTCAGTTCTACTGGTTTAGGTACTATGGGTTGGGGATTTCCTGCTGCTATTGGTGCAAAAACTGCACGTCCTGATGTACCTGTAGTTGACATCGCAGGTGATGGTAGCTTCAATATGACAGAACATTCACTTGCAACTGCAGTCTTAGAAGATTTACCTGTAATTGTCTTTTTGATAAATAATTATTCTTTAGGAATGGTTGCACAATGGCAGAGAACTTTCTATGACCGTCGAATGGTTGGTGTCGACCTTAAGAAATGTCCTGATTATGTTAAATTAGCTGAGTCATATGGCGCACAAGGAATTCGTGCACAATCTATGGATGAACTTGAAAAGGCAATCAAAGATGGATTAAACAGTGATGTTGCAACTGTAATTGACATTCCAATTGATCCTGAAGAAGACGTTTTACCATTTGTTGCACCTGGAACTGGATTAAAGGATATGATCTTACCTTCATAGTGATGCAAAATGGTTTGGGCAATTTTATCAATCAAAGTCGAAAATAAACCGGGAATCTTGTTTAAGGTTACACATCTTTTTAGATCACGTAACTTTAACATCGATAGTATTTCTGTAGGTGTCACTGAAGACAAAAAATATTCTCGAATGACAATTACTACAATTGGCGATGAGAAGCAAATTACCCAAATTGTCAAACAACTTGACAAAATGATTGACACAATTGAGGTTCGTAGGTTAGATGTTAATAATTCAGTATATAGAGAGTTGGTAATGTTTAAGATTAAAGTAAGCAAACCAGAAGATAGCATGGAAATTAACAAATTAGCTAGTGCATACTCTGCCAAAACTCATGATGCAAAAAAAGAATCAATTATTGTTGAGATGACTGCTACTCCTCATCAAATATCTGCCTTTGAAGAATTAGCAAAGAAATTTGGTATAAAAGAAATGGCACGAACAGGAATTACTGCATTGGAACGTGAAGAACATGAACATTAGAATTTTTGATACTACCTTACGTGATGGTGAACAATCTCCTGGTGTTTCATTATCTCCTGAAAAAAAATTAAACATTGCAAAAAAACTTGATCAGTTAGGCGTTGATGCAATTGAAACAGGTTTTCCTGTAATATCTGATGGAGAAAAAGAAGGTGTAAAATTAATTGTTGGAGAGGGATTAAAAGCAGAATTATGTGGATTAGCAAGAACTAACAAAAAAGATATTGATGCTGCAGTAGACTGTGGATTAAATTACATCCACACATTCATCGCAACATCTGATATTCATTTAGAACATAAATTAAAAATGACTCGTGATGAAGCATTAGAAAAAGCTATTGAGGCTGTTGAATATGGAAAATCACGTGGATTACAAGTAGAATTTTCTGCAGAAGATGCAACTAGAACTGATCGTGAATTCTTGAAAAAAGTTTTTGGTGCTGTTGCCAATGCAGGTGCTGATAGAATTGATATTCCTGATACAGTTGGTTATTCAACACCACAATACATTGGTGAAATAACTAAGGATGCAATTGAGGTATCAAAATTACCAATTAGTGTACATTGTCATAATGACTTTGGTTTAGCTGTTGCAAACGCAATATCTGGAGTACAAGCAGGTGCATCTTGTGCACATGTTACCATAAATGGAATTGGAGAACGTGCAGGTAATGCTTCTTTGGAAGAATTTGTTATGGCGTTACATAGTTTAGAATTTGAAAACAAATGGGAAACAAACATCAATACAAAATTAATTTATGAAACCTCTAGGTACATCTCTAAATTAGCAGGAATGTCTGTACAACCAAACAAAGCAATTGTTGGTGAAAATGCATTTGGTCATGAATCTGGAATTCACACTCACGGTGTATTGAATAATCCTTTGACATACGAGCCAATTAGTCCTGAAATTGTAGGCAGAACCCGTTGGTTACAGGTAGGAAAACATGCAGGAATTCACGGTATGAATGCAATGCTCAAAGAGTATGGCATTGAGCCAAATGAAGACCAAACAAAGCAAATCTTGGATAAAGTAAAGGCATTAGGTGATCAAGGAAAACAGGTAACAGAAGTTGAATTATTATCTATGGCTAATGAAGTAATTGGTGAAAATAAATTAAAACGAATTGTCCAGTTAGCAGGATTTTCAGTATCTACTGGTGTTGGAACAATGCCATATGCATTTGTTAAATTGAATGTTGATGGTCAAGAATTTTCTGCAACTGATTACGGTGTCGGTCCTGTGGATGCTGCATTAAATGCAATTCAAAAAATTACAAGTCAAGTTACTGATGAAGTTCGATTAAAAGAATACAAGTTAGATTCCATATCTGGTGGTGCTAATGCATTATGTGAAGTAACTGTAAAAGTTGAAGATGCACGTGGTAATATTATTTCATCGAAATCTGTTGGAGAAGATATTGTTACAACAAGTGTTCAAGCAATGGTTGATGGAATTAATCGCATCATGTTGAAAAATCTTCTAAAGGAAAAGAAGATTTAATCATTACAAAATTTTAGGTGATTATGTATGTATAATATTTCTCTAATTACTGGTGATGGAATTGGTCCTGAATTATCAGAATCTGTAAATACGATTTTGGACACAATCAGTGACAAATTTGACATTAAATTTAATGTCAATTCACTTGTAGCTGGAGATGCCGCACTCGAAAAAACTGGAAAAGCATTACCTGATGATGTATTTGAATCGATCAAATCATCTGACGCATGTTTAAAAGCTCCTGTTGGAGAAAGTGCTAAGGATGTCATTGTTGCATTAAGACAAAAATTAGATTTGTATGCAAATATCCGTCCTGCAAAATCATATCCAAATACTCCTGCACTAAGAGATGATGTTGATTTAGTAATTGTTAGAGAAAATACAGAGGATCTATACACAGGTGAAGAATTTCAAGTAGATGATACTGCTGTTGCATTGAGAATAATTAGTGAAAAAGCTTCCAAGAGAATCGCAAAACATGCTTTTGAGACAGCAATGGATAGAAGTCAACAAAAACGGGTTACATGTGTTCATAAATCAAATGTCATGAAGATAACAGATGGTCTTTTTTCTCGTGTATGTGAAGATGTATCAAAAGATTATCCTGACGTCACATTTGATCAGATGTACGTTGACGCCTGTGCTATGAACTTGATTCGTGCTCCTCATGAATTTGATGTAATTGTCACTACAAACTTGTTTGGTGATATATTATCTGATGAGTCTTCTCAAGTTGTGGGAGGATTAGGCATGGCTCCTGCTGCAAATTTGGGCGATAATTTTGGTTTATTTGAGCCTGTCCATGGCGCTGCATTTGATATTGCTGGAAAACAGATTGCAAATCCTTCTTCATTCATACTATCTACAAAAATGATGCTTGATTGGTTAGGTTCAAAACATAATGATTCTGAATGTATCTCTGCTGGAAAGAAACTTGAAGATGTAGTATTGGATTTGATAAAATCTGGCATTACAACTAAGGATATTGGTGGAGAAAAATCCACACAGGAATTTACTAAAGAAATTACTAATAGATTATAGATATCTAGTAATTACTTCTTCTGGTTTCCCAGCCTTTTACTGATGCAATACTTCGTTTGAGAGCTTCAACATCATGATGAATCCAACCTAATCTTGCGGCTCTACTACGTTCAGCTGTTGTCATTATGATTTGTCAAAATACGATTTAGCTGATATCTAATTCTGTCATCTTTGTTTGTTTTTTTGATTTAATTTTTTCTATGGTTTGAGCCTGTCTGGATCTCTTGGATACAAAGTTACCTCTCTCACATTGTCAATTCCAATCAAAACTGTCATCAATCTATCTAATCCCATGCCCCAACCTGAATGTGGTGGCATTCCCCATCCGAAAGTTTTCAAATGTTCTTCAAAGCTTGCTGGATCCAAATTTTGTTCTTTTAGTCGAGATTTTAGCTGTTCTGGGTCATGTAATCGACGTCCTCCTGATGACAATTCAAGATATCCATACTGTAAATCAAAAGAACGTGAAAGTGTTGGGTCGTCATCTTTCTCATGGATATAGAATGGTTTTAGTTTCATAGGCCAATCTGTCAAAAAGAAAAATCCTGGGTGTTTGTCTCCTAAACTACGAAGGTGTGAGTCTTGCAAATCTTCTCCAAACTCTAATTTGATATCCAAATTTCCTAATTCTTCCAATGCTTGAGTATATGATACTCTTTCAAACGGTGAATCTGGAATTTTGATTTCATGACCAATATCTTGTTGTTCTGTTTTAGAATTTTCAGCGGTATTCTTGAAAACATCTACCACGATTGATTCTAAAACATCCATGACGTCTGTATAATCCATCATTGCAGCTTCAATATCCACGCTTGTGAATTCACTCAGATGTCTTCCTGTATGTGATTTTTCTGCTCGGTAAAATGACGATATCTCAAACACTCTTTCAAGACCTATGGTCATCTGTTCTTTGTATAATTGTGGGCTTTGAGCCAAGTATGCTTGTTTTCCAAAATAATCGAGACTGAATAAATCAGCACCTCCTTCACTTGCACTTCCGATAATCTTTGGTGTGTTTATTTCAATGAATTTTCTTTTAATGAGCGTCTCTCTAATTGATGCCAAAACTTGACTTCTTAATTTGAAAATTGATGCTGTCTTTTGGTTTCTCATATCTAGTGCTCTTGAATTTAATCTATTATCTATGTCACTTTCTAATCTTCCAATTGGATCTATAGGTAATGGATATTCTGCTTTTGCAAGAACCTGGAGTTCTATGGCAGAAACCTCAAAATCAAAATCTTTTGCTTTACTAGCTTGCACTTTGCCTAAAATTCGAACAACACTTTGTCTGTTTAATCCTTCAAGTAAACTCATTGCATCTCCTTTTACTATAACTTGACACATTCCTGTAACATCTCTTACAGTCAAAAATGCCATCTTTCCAAGCTTTCGAAGATCAACAACCCATCCTCCAAAAAGAACGTCTTGACCTTCCATGGATGAATTTAGATCTTCAATAAGATGTGTTCTTGAAATATCCATGTAATGATGAAAATATACGCCCGTAAAAACTTAATCTAAGCTCTCATAACTAAAAATATGAGTTTTATTTCAATTGAAAATCTCACTACTCGCTATAACACTTCGAAAGGGTTAGTTCATGCATTAGAAGATGTAACCTTTGCAATCGATAAAGGAGAATCAATTGGAATTGCAGGTGAAAGTGCATGTGGAAAAAGCACTCTTGGGTTATCTATAATCCAGATGATTTCAAATGGAAAAATCTATTCTGGAAAAATTCAATTTGATGGACAATCCTTACTTGATATTTCTGATGATGAATTTGATAAAAAAATTAGATGGAAGGAAATTTCTATGGTATTTCAAGGCGCAATGAGTTCTCTTGATCCTGTATTTTCTATCCAAGAACAATTTGATGAAGTCTTAAAACAACATAATTTTGAAGGCGATTCAAAACAATCTATTATTCAATCATTAAATTCTGTAAATCTTGATGAATCTGTTCTAAAGAAATTTCCACATGAATTGAGTGGAGGAATGAAACAAAGAGTAATTATTGCTATGGCATTGATTCTAAAACCAAAATTTGTAATTGCTGATGAACCTACGACTGCACTTGATGTCTTAATTCAAGCTCAAATTGTTAATTTGTTTAAAAAATTAAAAAAAGATGGTCAGTCCTTCATGATCATCTCCCATGATTTAGCTGTACTATCTGAGGTTGCAGAGAAAATTGGAATTATGTATGGAGGAAGAATGGTGGAATTTGGTGATTCTGAAGAAATTTTTCTTGAACCAAAACATCCTTACACAAAAGGTCTGTTAGAATCAATTCCAGTTTTATCTAAAGATACAAAACCAAAATTTATTCCTGGAACTCCTCCAAATCTGGTAAACCCTTCTGAAGGTTGTAAATTTTATGATAGATGCCCTGAAGCAATGGAGAAATGTAAAAAAGATCCGCCTAAAATAAAAACAAAAACTGGCTATGTTTCATGTTGGCTTTATGAGTAGATAATCACATTAGGTATTGTTATCATAACCCACTGTCTTCATACCAAAACAAGGTTTGTTGCCTTTAGTCCAACACTTACAAGAACAGGCCACAGCTTTTCCAGTTTCTAAATCTTTAACGACTTTATGAAATACTCCTTCTCTAACTTTTGATTCGATAGATATTGTTTCATAACGATCTTCATCTGTGTCGGCCATATTGTTAGACAATGTATCTATCTACAAATACATTTCCAAATGTATGTGTTGTATCATTAGTGGTTACCTCGATTGGAATTGGGTCTACATTCGACTGCAACATTGATTTTAATTCCTCTTTAGTGAACCACTGGCTGCGAAAACCAAGACCATTTTGAAAAACCTTATTCTTTACATCAAAAGAATTTTCGTCTATCTGTTTAATCATGGGCATCATTGGATTATACAATTTTGGTGCTATGAAATCAAATTCGTCACCATTAAACGCTGTAAGTATGGTTAGCCCCTTTTCACCTGCAATGTTTCTCATATTGTCTATAAACTGCTGTCGTTTTTCTGAGGGAATTACCCCCAATGTGTTGTATAAACACATTACAATATTTGTCTCATCTTTATTGAAATAATCCGACAAGTTTGGATCTGTTAAATCATATTTGAGAAATTCAATTTTTGAAATCCCTTCATGATTATTGTTTTTTTGTTTTGCATACTCTAGCATTGGTTCTGATACTTCTACGCCATAAAATTTTGCAGCACTTTCTTGTAGTCTTTCATCTAGTGCAAATACCACTCGTCCTGTACCAGCTCCCATATCGATTACTGAAGAATTTTTGTTAGAATCATACACTTTCTTACAGAGATTTGTTAGAATATCAATTTCCTTCTTTAGATAATTGACAATAATTGGGTCTTGATTATTTTCTACACTATTATCATAATCAATAGCCATTCCATCCCAAATTTTGTGGTCCATGGGTGTATTTTTTTTATAATAAATTAAAACCTAACACTGACAATTAGTTGCAAACTCTTGTTCCATGAGTTTAAGCTTTCTTTTCAAAACAATTTTTGTACGTATTTGGATTTGTTTTTAGTTGTAATTCCATAATCCATTTTGAGAATTTATGAACCGTTAACATATGATCTGTAATATCATTACAGTCTGTTTTGCAACTTTTACACGTATACTTGACCATATTTTTCTTGATTTTTGGCAGTATAGATACTGATCTATTCTTAATGTTCTACTTTGTGTATAAAAAATATCATGGATTTTCTAATCCTTGTTGATTAAGAATAACGTTTCACAATTGGAAGACATGAATCGATAATTCTAAGCATTTCTGAACGAATTACATTTTTGTCAATTGTAATCCAAATTCTTTTTGACGAGATTGCAAATGCAATTGTTTGAACTTTTGTTCTTTCTTCCCACACAAATTCTGTTTCTCCCAATTGATCATCAAACTGTTCTTCAAGTTCTGTTTTAATGGCAATTTGTGCAAATTGGTATTGTGTCCTTTTTTGGTCTAATAGCGGAGCTAAATCCTCTCTTCTAAAATATGAAAGAAGTTCTCCAGTTTTGCTAATAACTCCGATAAATCTAATGTATGGGCTAATTTTTGAGATTAAGTCTGCAATTTCATAGTCTTCGTTTTCAGTCATTTATGTAAATGCCCATTCTCGAATATTTTAGTGATTTCTAATTGCATTTTTTTATATACAGTTGGGAATCTTGTTATCTATTGGATCTTTGGGATTTCTTTCCATTTTTTTCATCAGAAGTTGGCTATCTTGGTCTTGCGTTAGTTAGTTTTTTTGGATCGTTAATTCCGTTTGTTCCAATCCCATCATTCATTTTACTAATTACCATGTCTGTCGGTGACCAATTCAATCTTCACATACTCGCTTTGATTGCAGCCATAACTGCTACTGTTGCAAAACAAATTATCTTTGCTATTAGTTATGGAGGAAGAAGGATAATTTCAGAAAAAACAAAACAAAGAATGAAACCTTTTCAAAAACTAGTGAAAAAATATGGTGCAGGAGCAGCCTTTTTTGCAGCTGCAACTCCAATTCCTGATGATTTAGTCTATGTTCCATTAGGATTGGCAAAATACAATCCTCTTAGGTTCTTTATTGCCACTCTAACTGGAAAAATTGTTCTGTGTTATGTGATTGTTATATTGTCTCATTATCTTAGCGGTCCTGTAGTTGACCCAATTTTTGAAATGTTTGGAATTTCAGAACCTGGAGATTTAGAGGATCCTACTCCAATACTTGTGGGAATTGTTATCTTTGGTGTTGCCATGACTAGTGTTGTAGTGATATTATTACGAATGGATTGGAATCGTATACTTGGAAGCATCTTACCTTGGACCGTAGAAGATGATGATGAAGATCAAAAATAATTTTTTGGGTTAATACTAAAATTCCACTCTTTTTCCACTGCTTTTGAAATTCCAACTCTTGGAGATTTTTTAATTTTTTTTATTGGTATTCCGTCACTAATGTAAATTGTTGAATTTTTAGTCATATCTACATTATTTTCTTTCATTGAAATATTCATCGCCATTGTTATTTTTGCTGGCCCATTAGTAATTTTACTCAAATCCTTAACCCCTCTATTTGTAATCATAGTCTTAATTCCTTCCTGGGGAAAAATCCCTCTAATTAGTACCGCTCCTGCATCTTGTCTTTTGCTTTTTGCTACAACATTTAGCATAAAGTACATTCCATAGGTGAAATAAACATAAGATTTGCCAACAGGACCAAACATTACTTTATTTCTCTCTGTCATTTTAGTCGCTGCGTGACTTGCAAGGTCATCTTTTCCTCTATATGCTTCGGTTTCTGTAATAATTCCTGATAATTTTTTACCTCTGAATTTTCTTGTTAATGTTTTTCCAATGAGTTGTTTTGCTACTGTTACAGTTTCTCGTTCATAAAATTTTTTGTCTAAAATCATTTTCTTTTGATTATTGTGAGAACATCTTCATCAATTAAAACATGATTTAGACCTACTCTTTGGCCTCCAAATTTTACACTTTTGCCCCAAACTAAACCAAATCTAAAATCTTTTTTTAAATTTCTATGAAGTTTATTGCAGACATCTGTTACAGTATTTCCCTTTCTCACTATTAGTGGTTCTTTGAAATCTGTTTCACCGCCCTTTGGTCTAAGATAAACTCGAATGAATTGTAATTCATTGTAAATTCTTTCTTTTAATTCATTGATATTTTTGTTTGAATCTGCAGATGTTGGTATAAAGTCGGTTTTCAACTTTTTTGACACATCTTTTACAAACTTATCATCTACCAGATCAATTTTATTTAAAATTGTAATAGCTTTTGCATATGTTTTATTTCCATTTATGAAATCTACTAATTGCTCTGATTCAATATCTTCTCTAATTACAACCCGTGCACTTGTATATCCGTAGACATTGAGAATTTCCTTTAATAATTTTTCAGACATTTTTTTTAACTTTACTTGTTGTGCTACTGCGATACCTCCTGTAGTTGATTTTTCAATTACAATGTCTGGGGGTGACTGGTTCAATCTGATTCCTATATTTCCTAATTCAGTTATCAAAACATCTTCGTGGTAAGGCTGAAAGACATCTAAAACCAATAACACTATGTCTGCACTTCTTGCAACAGAAAGAATTCTTTTTCCTAATCCTTTTCCAGTTGATGCACCTTTGATAATTCCCGGTAAATCTAGAACCTGAATCCTTGCACCTCTGTAATTCATTACTCCAGGAACTACTGTTAATGTCGTAAATTGAAATGCACCTACTGCTGATTTTGAACCTGTTAACCTATTCAATAATGTAGATTTGCCCACACTAGGCAATCCGATAAAAACTACTGTAGCATCTCCCGTCCTTTTTACATCAAACCCATCTTGTTTTTTAGCACTTTTTTTAACCTGCTCTGCCTCTTGTTCTCTTTTTAATTTTGCAATTTTTGCTTTTAATAATCCGATGTGATGTTCAGTTGCTTTATTCAGCTGTGTTCTATGTATTTCGTCTTGAATTGCTTTAATCTTCTCTGGGATTCCCATTGATATCAATTTATTAAAAAATTAACTCAATATCAAAGGTTTCTAACGCTTTACTCATTAATGGTATCTGAATTGAAAAAACATTGGCAAAAAAAGTTCTTGCAGTTGATATTGATGGAACAATCACGCTAAATGGATTTGGAAAAATTCATTTGCAAGCACTAGAAAAATTGAGAAATCTGAAAAATGATGGACATCATGTAATTTTTGTTACAGGTCGTTCGTCTATTGAGGCATATTTTCTCTCTATCTTTGGAGGATTAACATTACTTGGAGTGGGAGAAAATGGTGGTTGCATAACGCATGGTGAAATTATGACTCACAAAATGATTGGAGATAAAAATGAATGTCAAAATGCTTTCTCTTATCTAAAAAAATCACTAGATGAATCAATCAAAGAAAAGCCTGTTTTCCCTAGACTTACCGAAGTTGTATTAGACAGAACTTTTGATATTAAAAACGCACAAGCGATTTTAGACGAGGAAGGATTCAATGTAGGATTGTTTGACAGCGGATATGCTTATCATATTAATTCTCGTGGAGTTGACAAAGGTTCTGGTCTGATTAAAGCACTTGAAATGCTTAATGCCGATTTGGAAGATACTATTGCATTGGGTGACAGTGAAACTGACGTACCTATGTTTAGAACTGTCAAAAACAATATTGCGGTAAACAATTCTATTCCTGAATTGAAGGAAATAGCTAAAATTGTAACTACAAAAAATTCAGGTGAAGGTCTATTGGAAGGCTTATCAATGATATCTGATCAATTTCTATAGTAAATGGTATTTCTAGAATTACTTGAAAATATACGAAAGGAGACGTCTGAAATTTTAGATTCTCAAAATTATGATCCTGTCTCATTCTCAGTTGAATCTGCAAAACCTGGATTTGGTGACATAACGTGTAATGTTTCATTTTTACTCTCAAAACAGCTCAAAAAAAGCCCCCAAGAGATATCTAAAGAGCTGTCAAAATTATACAAATTTGATCATATCCCACAAATTAAAAATGTTGAATCACATGCCAGTGGGTATCTCAATTTCAATATTGATTACACCCAATTCACTAATCTTGTAATTGATTCTTCTCTCCAAGAAAATTATGGTTCACTTGATATTGGACATAATGAAAAAATTGTTGTAGAACATACTTCTGTTAATCCAAACAAAGCTCTACACGTTGGGCACATTCGAAATGTAATCTTGGGTGATATTGTGTCTAAAATTCTAAGAAAAGGAAATTTTGATGTAAAGGTCTTAAATTATGTTGATGATTCTGGTTTACAAGTTGCTGACATCATAGTTGGTTTTACTGAACTTGGATTTTCACAAGAACCTCCTGAAAATGAAAAATTTGATCATTATTGTGGTGATACTGTATATGTTAAGACTACTGAAAAGTATGAAACCGATAAACAATTAGAAGAAAAACGACATGAAATTCTGAAACAAATTGAAGACAGTTCAAGTACCATTTCAAAAATGGCACAAACAATTACTCGAAAAGTATTGGATGAACAACTAAAAACTGTGTGGAATTTAGGAGTCTTTTATGACTGTCTTAATTTCGAATCTCAAATTATACATTCAAAATTATGGGATAAAATATTTGAAAAATTAAAATCTGAAAACCAAATAAAATATGAAGAAACAGGAGATAATGCAGGATGCTGGGTTATTCCTGCAGAAGGCGAAGATGATAAGATACTAGTTCGTAGCAATGGTGTTGCAACGTATATTGCAAAAGATATTCCATATGCAGCTTGGAAACTAGGTCTTGTCGATGATCCATTTTCTTATAAAATTCACTCTACACAAAAAAATTCTCAAACACTCTATGAAACAACTTTGGATGAAATTTCTGATCATGATGACGATAAACTAAATTTATCTGGTAACAAAGTGATTACTGTAATTGATAATAGACAAATTCGTTTACAAAAAATAGTATCTGGTTTGATGGCAAAATTCAAAGAAGAAGGCGCATACACGCACCTTGGCTACGAATCTGTCACTTTGAGTGCTGATACTGTAAAATCACTTGGATTGTCCGTTGATGGAGAATCTGCACAAATGTCTGGTCGTAAAGGCCTGTATGTGAATGCCGATACCGTGCTTGAAACACTCACAAAACGTGTTTATGATGAATCAAAAAGCAGAAATGAAAATTTGTCTGAATCTGAACTTGAAAATATTGCAAATATTGTAGCGGTTGGAACAATACGTTATGAAATGATAAAACCTGATTTAGACAAAATCATTACATTTGATTTGAAAAACTCTCTTCGTTTAGAAGGTGACACCTGTAGTTACATACAATATTCATATGCACGCGCATCTAGAATACTTGAAAAAACAGAAACTAAACCCAATTTTGATTCTGGATTTGAATTATTATCTTCTGAATATGAAAAAAATCTCATAAAAAAAATTGCAATGTTTGATGTACAGGTCAACGACTCTGTCAATAACTTTTCGCCTAAAGTGATTGCAAAATATTCCTACGATTTGGCAGTGACCTTTTCTTCATTTTATGAACATGTTAAGGTGTTAAAATCTGAAACTCCTGAATTACTAAATGCTAGATTATGTCTTGTTGTATCATTCCAAAAAACTCTCAAATCTTCATTAGGTTTACTTGGTATTGACGCACCTGAAAGAATGTAGTTAATTCTTTTTCTCAACGTTTTTGTATCTTTTAAGCAAAAATGCATGTTGTACTGAATACTTGTTTTCTTTTGCATCTTTTTTTAGTAATTCTGCGTCTTTCAATCTTACACCTTGTGCTGCTAGAAATGCATCGTCTTCCCTTCCTAATTTCTTGAACGCTTTTGATTTTTCAATTGAGGCTCTAGAAAAATCAGGCATAATTTGTTGTACAGTATCATAATATGGAATTGATTCTTGATACCTTTCTAAGTAACTCAAAGTTACTGCCATATTCATTAAAGCATCTACATTTGTTTTATCCAACTCCAACGCTAAATCATACAATGTTAATGCATCCTCATGATTCCCTGTTTTGTTTAATGCAATACCTTTTGTGACTAAAGCATCTACATCTTTATCATTTTTTGATAATAGAATTTCACAACACTCTAAAACTTGATCATGTAATTCAAGCTTCTCTAATGCAAGCATTTTATTTTTCACTGCATGTTCTTCATTTGGATCTTTTTCTAATGCCTTGTCAGAACATTTGATGGAATCTTCATATGCGCCTACAATATAGTATGCTGTGCTTAGATTTTGCAATGCAATAGGGTCATTTGGGTCTTTTTCCAGTAATTTTTGACAAAATTCTATGGCCGCATCAAATTTTTTTGCATCAAATAATTTCTTTAATTCTGTAACTGGATCAAGTAATGGTATATCCTTCATTGTAATCTCACTATACCTCGTGAATTTTTATACTATATCTTTTGATAAATTGTATGGACACTCGTATCAACATCGCTGTAATAGTTGGTGTTGTATTTGTTTTAGCCTTTGCTGTAACTTTAACCCAATATGAAAATCAAGCTGTATCACAAGATGCTGAATTTGAAATAAGTGATGAGTTAATGACTCACTGGATAGAAAAATATGATCCTTCACAAAATACTATTTCAGTTTCAGGTAGTGCAACTGCTTCTTCAGAACCCGATACATTAATTGTTGTTCTTGGTGTTGATTCTGAAGCAAAAACTGCAAATGAATCTTTGTCTCAAAATTCTAACTCATTAAACGCAGTAATCTCATCATTAACTAATTCTGGAATATCTGAAGACGACATTCAAACATCTAATTTTAGAATCTATCCGTTATATGATTTTTCAGATTCAGAAGATAAACAAATTCTAATTGGTTATCGTGTATCTAACATGCTGTCCATTCAAACTGATAAGATTGATTCGGCTGGAAACGTAATTGATATTGCAGTGTCTTCTGGTGCAAACCGTGTTGATAATGTTTCATTTCAACTTTCAGATGAAAAATCCCAAAAAATTAGTGATGATTTAATTTCCAATGCTATACTTGATGCAACACAAAAAGCAGAAAAAGCACTTGTGCCATTGAAGCAACAAATTGTTGGAGTAAAGTCTGTAATTATCCACGACAATGCCATGCCATTTTATGACAGTCCTATGAGATCTTCATTTGCTGGAATGGCAATGGAGTCTTCAATGAAATCTGCACCAATTATGTCTGGTGATGAAGAAATTAGAACTGATGTAAGTGTAGTTTTCTACATTGCACAGAAATAATTATTCTCCTTGACCTTCAATCTTAGTTAGTGTCAAGGTAGAGCGAATTTTCTCAATTTTACGTATTTTCCATGTGATAGTTTCTCGAATTTTATCAACTGATTCTGATGACACTTTTGCTATTATGTCATATGCACCAAATGTCCCATGAACTTCTTCGATGTCATCAAATGTTTTCAATTCTGAAATAATGTGTTCTTCTGAACCTAATTCACAATTTATTAAAACAAATGCTTGAGCCATGGTACCAATACGTTCTCATTGCAGTTAAATTTTCTTTCCTAAATCTAATATACCTCATGATCTTCTGTCCTCCTTACAATGTATGAAAATTTATGGTTAATTCCATTGGGATTTGCAGCAGGAGTATTGGGTTCTATTGTAGGGCTCGGTGGTGGAATAATTGCGGTACCCGCAATGACATTTGCTGGATTTCCTCCTGCATTGGCAGCAAGTAACAGTCTTTTTGCAGCATTTAGTAATTCTGTTGCCTCTACGGTCTCTTATGCACGTCAAAAACGTGTTGAATTTGGAATTGGAATAAAACTTGGATTGATGTGTATTCCTGGTACAATTTTAGGTGCATTCGTTTCGGATATTATGACTCCTGTCACATTTCAAATTTTATTTGCATTTGTATTGATAGCATCTGCTGTTTACATATTCATTAAACGTGCAATCGATGAAAAACCATATAACAAAACCGCCATAATGATGATTTTTTCTGCAGGTGCTAGCTTTTTTGCAGGAATTATCTCTAGTTTATTTGGTATTGGTGGTGGAATTGTCTTTGTACCATTAATGGTTATTGGAATAGGAATTCCAATGAGAAGGGCGGCACCTACTGCACAACTAATCTTGATGTTTGCATCTCTTAGCGGTCTTTTAGTTCATTCTGCATTAGGGCATCCTGATTACTTGCAAGCCTTTTTCTTAGCAGTTGGTGCATTTGGTGGAGGTCTACTTGGTGCCAGATTATCATTAGAAATCAAAGAAAGAAAATTAAAAATTCTTGTAACAATAGTTCTTTTAGCAGCTGCTGTAAAACTAATTATCGATTCGATGGAGGCTCTTTTTTAATTCTATAGAGATTTCTCTTTGAGGTTAAAACTAATTCTCCATCTTCAAATGTAGCCTCAAAATCAACGCTAATCAAACCATATTCGTCATCGATATCTCTTTTATCTGAAATTGTATACTTGAGCCGTAAGACTTGATCAGTATATACAGGTCGGACAAATCTGGTTTGTCTATTTTTCCATTCTTCATCTCCGTCAATTCCATACAACACAATATAATTTCCGTAAATTTGTCTTAATCTTGTAAACTCTCCTTCCATTCGTGAAATAATTGCTCTTCCAGAAATTACTCGGTTCTCGTCTTTTCCTGAATCAATCTCAAACATTGCATTTTTTATTCTTGAAAAACCCAGATATTCATCTAATTCTTTTTTTGAAATGCTTGTAGTCGAAACAAAGGAATTTCCTACCTTTATTGTTTTGAATTTTTCCATTTTTTATCTAGATTCATCAGGACAGAAAATTACTTCTGCACTAGATTTTGAATCATCAGATATTAGATAATTCACCGTGTCTGTAATTCTGGCATTGTTTGGCTCTTTACCGTCTACTGTTCCTGCTAATACTAGGAATGTTCTGACATTTGATTTCAAAACATCACTTAGTTCTTGGTTAATTGTCGTTGCAAATGGTCTTAATGCTCCTCTGAAAACTTCGACTTTGGCTCTTTCTCCGCCTCCTATTTTCTTTCCATGTGGGAGGTCTGGACCAATTATTACAATACGTCCTTTTGCATCTTTGAAAAGTCTAGGATCCTCCGAACCATTAGGAACAAAAATTCCCATTGCGTTTTGACTAACAGTAGCTGGAATATTGATGAATTTGTCTGTTAACTCATCCCACTCACTTCTAGATAATTCTGTTAATTTTGAAATTGTTGGGACTTTGCCGGTAATGTGTATGAATACTTCAATATCTCCTTTTGATTTAGCTGTGTTGAACCATCTTGTAATTTCTTCATTATTTGAAAAATCTATTACATGTGAATGGAATTTATTTCCAATTGAATCTTGAATCTCTTTTGAACACTTGTCTGAAATGAAACAAATTGCTTGACCTCCGTTAGCTTGTACGTTAGTTGCAATTTCTTCAGCTTTCTTTGCATCTTCTTCATCAGTTGCATCAATTGTTAGTACTGCAATTTTTGATGAATAATCATATTGTTTTACAGTCTCAGGTACTGATGTAATATGTGATCTTACTGGATAGAAAACTCTGTCTCCTGGAATAATTTTTCCATTTAGAATTTTTGCTTGTTGATCATCTGATAATGTTAGAACTGTTGTTGCAACTTGATCTTGTGATAGGAATTGTTGATCAGCAATCATTGTTGATGTATTTTTTTGAATTTTCTCAGCAATACTTTGTACTTTATTGAGTAAATTTGTAAATGTTGATTCTTGTTTTCCTAATTTTTCTGCTGCAGCTTTAATTCCATTCTTGATTGTATCTTCATCTTCGCCAAGTAATCCTACAATCTCTTTATTTGCAGCCTCAACTTCTGCAGGTGTTAAATCTTCAAATCCACTTACTCTGAGAAATTCAGATGCAGCTTTTGGATATACCGTTTTGTAAATTCTATCTGAATGCACTGGACCTGGATTTGTTCCAATCGAAATAATTCCTTTTTCTGTTAATTCCCAAGACATTGCTTCAACTAATCTGTTCTTTGCACCTTGTGATGCTGTATATGGGCCTCTGAATCTGTATGGTCTTTGCTCTAATGGTCTTTCTTCAGCAAAGAATGTTGAAATTGTAATAATCTTCCCGCCTTCTTTCATTACCTTTAATGCTTGTACGGAAGTCCAAAATGTTCCAGTTAGATGTATGTCGACTGTACTTCTAAAATCTTCTAATGGTGCATGTGAGAAACATGTGACTGGTCCTGAAACTCCTGCATTATTTACAATTACATCTATGTTGATACCTTCATTTTTTAAAGCATCAAACATCTCTGTAACTGATTTCTCATCACTGACGTCTACTCCTGAAAATATCTTTACAAATCCTTTTGAGTTTTTTTCATTAATGATTTTTGTTAGCATTTCTGATGTACTATCGAGGGGTTCCTTTCTTCTACCTAAAATGACGACGCTGGCTCCATTTTCTACGAATTTCTTTGCAACCGTCATTCCGATGCCGGTTCCACTGCCTGTGATTAAAACAACTTTATTTTCGAACTTCAATCTGACAAAAAATTTGTCAGAATTGCAATATTAATTGCTTGTCACTCAAGAATTATCTTTATTTGAGGGTAATCTTGAAGATAGCTAATGCATGATACAGAACCTGATACATTTGTTATTCAATCAATGCCTGAAAAATTTTCCGAGATGCTAAAAGAGATCGCAGTAGATTCAACTCCAAAAGAAATTGCAACTGATGATGTTGAAAATGATGATTATTACAGTAGAGTGTTTTCACAAACCACTCGAATGGTTACAAACAAGGGCTGTCTTGATGTCACTGGAACTAACATTGACGTCATTCAGATAATACAGAAGGGATAGATATGCAAGATCCAAATCCACTTCCTTGGGGTGCACAAGACCGTTTTCAGGCTCATTTTATTGTTAGAAAGCAAGCAGAAAAATCTGTAGACCTTACCGCCAGAACTGTTCTTAAGACCTCCGGACATTTCGGTTCAAAAAAGGTCTCCAAGGTTGAATGGCAAGGTGGAAAAATTGCTGATACTTTAAACGCTGATACCGTATTGAATGATCTTATTGCACAGCAATCTGTCGATGATGCAACAATTACTATTGATCCTACTTCAAAAGGCGTCAGAATCTATGGAAAATGGAAAAATAGTTTTGAATTTAATGTATCAAAGGTTCAATTCGAAATATTTGATAAAATCGCTGGTCACATCAAGAGCTTCTAAGCTTTCCACCAATCAAGTGCAACATAATCAACTTTATCCTTTCCAGATGGAATTGCCAAAATGAATTGTTTCTTAACACTTGATGCTAATCTTCCTGCTAAAACAATGTCTGTTGATGTCATATTCTCATTTCTGTTGTAAACTTGAACTAAAAATGGTGCGTGATCAATCCCTGGTCCTTTTTGATATACTGCAAAGTCACATCCAAATTTTATACCTGGATTTACAATATACCCTTTATCTCTAAAATCTTTGTACACTTGAAATTTTTTTTCAAAGTTGTGGTGTTGCTCTTGACAAATATCAAGCATTTTTTTAGTTGTAATTTTCTTTTTATTTTTATAGATTTGAATTTTTGATTTACTCATTAAATAATATCCTTCAATTAAATCTAAAATTAATGGAACATTGATTTCATCTAATTTTGGTTTTGGAATTCCAATAGGTTTTCCATAGTAACCTTGACCAAATAATTTTTTAGAATCATCTAAATCCCATACAATCAAACGATTTTCTAGTAATTCTGTTTTCAAAACTATAAACTCAATGCCAAAAGAATGAATGAATCTGATACTTCTTGGCATTTGTCTGCCATTTCTTCAATTCCTTCTATTGTATCTTTCATCAATAGCATTTCACTTGTAGTAGAAATTTCAAGTGCTTTCAATACCATTTTTCGATATTTGATATCAATTTCTCTTTCTAGTTTTTGTGTATCTTGTGCTAATTCAATTGATTTTGCAGAATCTGAATTTAGACTTCTAATAATTTCATTTAATTTGTAAATCTCATCTACTACTAATTCAATTAATTCTGTTAGGTCTCCATCAAGTTTTGATGATTTTAGTGTGCTTGCTTTGATATTTGATAATTTGAATGCAATTCCTGTGATATATCCTGCAATCTCATCCATGGTATAAGCCGTATTTAGCAAATTTTCACGATTTAAGATTAGACCGCCTACGTCTGCAACGTCTCTTGTAATTTTCCTTCTTAAACTCTCAACTTCTTCCTCTAATGATGTAATTTGCTCCATTGCATCTTTAATTCCAGCTTTGTCTTTTTTTACAATTAATTCTGGTAATTGTGAAAGGCTTCTTCCTGCATTTAATATCCTGTTTATCTCATCTTGTAAAACAGCAACTGCTTTTCGCTTTGCTTGTACTTCTAATTCCCCACTGTACATAACAAGTAGCATAACTTTCGTACTGAATATTAAGGCTTGGTTAAATGAATTTAAGTTACTCTTGATTTTCTGTCTTTTTTTGGACTTTGTATAATGCGATAACTTCTTCATCTGTTGATGCATCTTCTGAATTTTTCTCAGTTCTAATTTTCCCTGTAAATTTTGGAAATCGTAATGCTAACCCTGTACCTTCTTTAATTTTATCCAACGCGGTTTTATGAATTGGGCTTTGTGTAATTTCTGATGCGACTATCTCTATAACTAATTCTGGTTCAAACCACACGTCTGCCTCCATTTCACTAACTATTCTTGGATTTTTTTTCAGAGTGACTTTAGGTGAAAGAATTTGATATAATTGATCTAAACTTTCATCTGTAAATCCTGTTCCAACTTTACAAATACTTGGAAAAACATCTTCTTCATCATTGTAAGTAGATAGTAACAGTGTTCCATACTTGCCGGTTCTTCGACCTTTACCAAAAAATGCACCAACGACTACTAAATCAAGACTATCTCCTAATTCATTTTGATATTCTCTTTTCAGCTTCAACCAGTTACTTCCTCTAATTCCTGCTCGATACGTCGAATCCAGATGTTTCAACATTAATCCCTCGCATCCTGAATTTATTGAATTTTCTAAAACTTCTAGAACTTGTTCTTTGCTTTCTATAATTGACATTGGAATTAGTCTGGCAAAATCATCTTGTTTGATAATCTTCTCCAACAACTCTCTTCTTTCTTCATATCTCATATCCATACAATTTTTTCCCTCAGAAAATAATACATCGAAGAAATTAACCGTAATAGGATATTTTGTTACCGCCTCTTCAATTTCATATTTTCTTCTTCTATGCATTAATTCTTGAAATGGTAAAAAATCTCCTGAATTTGAATTCATTGCAACTACTTCTGCTTCCAAAATCACATCTTCTGAAATAATTAGTTTTGAAATTTTTTCAACTATGTCTGGATAATATGATGTAATTATTTCTAAACTCCTAGAAAAAATTTCTATCTTATCTTTTTGTTTATGTATCTGTGCCCTCTCTCCATCTAATTTGTATTCTGCAGCAAACTTTTCTTGAAATTTTTCAACTGTTTCTTCTCCGCTCTTTATTCTATCTGCTAGCATTGGTCTAATTGGACTGAATAATTTAATTTGAAATTTTTCAATCTCTTCAACTCCTCTAGTTGAAATAACTTCTGCAACTTTTCCTAAATCGCTTGAGACATTGTATGCATTTTCAATAATTTCTCTATTTTCTTTTTTTCCGGTAAATGCAATTGCTAATGCATCCATGACTGTATTTTCTGCAATACCTAGGCGTAGCGTTCCTAGTAAAATCTTCAAAATAAATTTTGATTCTTGAGGAGTTGCATCATTTAGCATACTTGAAACATACTTCATTTTCATTTCCTGTGAGCCCTTTCCTTCTAATTTTGAAATTTTGAATAGCGTATCGTAAACCTTCTCTAAAGTTATCACTTCTGATGCAAATGTTGTCTGAATTTTTTGCTGTAAAATATTTTCTGCAGTTTGTCCTAAATCTCCACCTTTGTTATAATCGTCTTCGATTTTTTTTAATGGTATTCCTGATGATTTTGACATTGCCCTCATCACAAGTTTCTCTGCAATGCCGAGTTCAACACCCTCAAAGTTTGGTCTCAGTTTTCCTTGTATCAGATAGATGGCTTTTGCAATTACATCTTCTGGAATTTCTTGTATTAGTTTAACAAGAATATCTGTTAACTCTAGTCTCTTGGTAGTTGCTTCCATTTGTTGAAATGCATCTGAAATAATTGAAAATTTCATGTATTGTTTTAGTTTTGTTTGTTTATTTGATTAACTTTTGTTCTAGATGTATCGGAACATTACTTTTTTTCGATCCTTTTTTACGTCTGATACTAGCGCAAAATTGTTTAATGGATATGCCTCTTTGTACTGTTTCATGAAACTCCATGCCACATCGTGGTTTCTAAATTCTGTTCGTATACCTGGCAAAACTGTTTCTTTTCCATCAATATCGAATACCACTACTGAGTAGTGTTTTGGTCTATTGTGTGGTCTTGCTTTTAGAAACCATGCAACAGCAAATGCAAATGCTGCAAATATGATAAATCCTGCTCCTATGTCTTTGAACACTGGCCAGAAAAGATCTGGGATTGTCTGTCCGAACAGTTGGACTACAATATGTGAAAATGTCAATACTGCTGCAACTGTCATTGCAATTTTTGTTACACTTTGAGATAAGAATGAAAATTGAAATTCATATTTTGAAATCATGGTTTAACTACGACAACAATTGATTTAATCTTTGCTTAAAATATCTGAGATCTCTAGTCTGGATCTTCGTAATTTTCTTTTCTTTCACTAGTATCTGATTTTGAGTCCATTGGAACCATCTTTTCTTTTAGTCCTGTCATGACATCTTTGTATCCTTCTGCGTATTCTAATTCGTCTGGAACAAGTGTTGCTGGATGAATGAATCCTTGACTTCTAATTGCTAGTGCTTTGATTGTTGCTTGTTCTCTTACATAATCCCAGTCTGGTGTTGAGAATCCGTCAAATGGACCTGTAAACTTTCCATCATGCATACTGAATACAAGTGATTGTACAATTGGAATACAGAAATTAATTGTTGCAGCAGAATTTAGTTTAACAGGCATTAGAGGCATGTTGTGACTTCCTCTTGTATTTCCTGCAACGTAATGTGGATTATTAAAAACACTTCCTGCTTCTTCTGTTGCTGGGAACATTTTTTGTGTTCTTACAATACAAACTGGATCATCTTTTCCAACATAAGTTCCTGCAATGTTGTGCAGTCTATCTGTTGATGCATCCATGATTGGTTCTCCATCTTTTGTAGTAATTGATGAAATAACATATCTTCCTGGATACATTAACGCAGCTTCTAAAACTGGTTTATCTTGCCATAATGATAATTTTGCAATGGTTGCCTCTTCTACATCCATTATGTGAAAATCAACTCCTTTTGCAAGTGATTTGTTTACAATTAATCCTGTGTTACTTAATGCGTCTACAAATAATCTATACATTGGATAGTTGAAACATCCTGGTTCAGTTTTATCTGCTGCAAAAACTGTAAATGCTTCGTTAGGTCTTTCTTCAAACTCTAATTCTGCTACTCCTGGTCCCATTCCTTTTACATTTCCTGAAAAAGAATCTTTTAACAAATCTTGACCTGCACCATATAGCCCTTCATTCTTTGCGACTGCGGTTCCTGCAACAAATGCGTCATATGCTAACTTGTGAATTTTTTCATTATCTACTCCATGTGTGTGACTCATGACAATGTGTACGTCATCTCCACAATATCCGATATAATGATCAATCAATAGATCTGCTGAAGCGTTAACAGTATCTCTAACTGCTTGAATCAAATTGTCGCTAGGTCTTGTATGTCCTCCAATGCCTCCGACATCTGCCTTGATTACAGATACTGTAATTTTCATACTAACGATTTTTTCTTCTTTGATTTATAGTATATGTTAAGACCACAAATTTGTGTGATCTAAAAATTTCAAAAAAAGATAGAAAAAAATGCAAAAAATCAAAATGATTATAAAGACCATATAATGAGAATTTCTCATGGCAGACAAACCACACCTGAACATGATTATCACAGGACACATTGATAATGGTAAGTCCACAACAATGGGTCACTTTTTGATGGATCTTGGTGTAGTTGACCAAAGAACAATTGATGCTCATGCTGCTGAATCTGAGAAAACTGGAAAGGGTGATACCTTCAAGTATGCTTGGGTTATGGATAACATCAAAGACGAAAGAGAAAGAGGTATTACTATTGACCTTGCTTTCCAAAAATTCGAAACCCCAAAATTCAATTATACATTAATCGACGCTCCTGGACACAGAGACTTTATCAAAAACATGATTACTGGTGCTTCAGAGGCTGATTGTGCAGTTCTTGTATTGTCTGCAAAACCTGGTGAAACTGATACCGCAATTGCACCTGGTGGACAAGCACGTGAACATGCTTTCTTACTAAAGACACTTGGTGTAGGTCAAATTATTGTTGCAATTAACAAAATGGATGATAGTAACTTTGCTGAAGATGCATACAATGCAGCAGTAGAGAAAGGTAAAGGACTAATCAAATCATGTGGTTACAAACCAGACGAAGTACCATTCATCCCAGTATCTGGATGGAAAGGTGACAATCTAGTTAAAAAATCTGAAAACATGGGTTGGTATTCCGGTAAAACACTTTTAGAAGCATTTGACGATTTCAAAGCTCCTGAAAAACCAACAGGTAAACCATTAAGACTTCCAATTCAAGATGTTTATTCAATCACTGGTGTTGGAACCGTTCCAGTAGGACGTGTTGAAACTGGTGAAATGAAACCAGGACAAAAAATTGTAGTTATGCCATCTGGCGCACAAGGTGAGATTAAATCTATTGAATCCCATCATGCAGAACTTCCAAGTGCTGAAGCAGGTGATAACATTGGTTTTAACTTGAGAGGAATTGAAAAGAAAGATATCAAACGTGGAGATGTTTTAGGAACTCCTGACGCACCTCCAGCAGTAGCAAAAGAATTCAAAGCACAAATTATCGTTATTCATCATCCAACTGCAATCGCACCAGGTTACACACCTGTAATGCATGCTCACACAGCACAAGTTGCAGCAACAATCACTGAGTTCCTAGGAAAAATCAATCCACAGACTGGTGCAATGGATGAAGAAAATCCAAAATTCCTTAAAGTTGGTGATTCTGCAATTGTCAAAATTAGACCTGTAAGACCAACACCAATTGAAACTTTCCAAGAATTCCCTGAAATGGGCAGATTTGCATTAAGAGACATGGGTGCAACAATTGCAGCCGGTGTTGTAAAAGAAATTACAGAAGCACACACACCTTAGAGAACGAGTCATTATGGCTCAAAATGCTCGCATTAAACTAACCAGTACAAGTCTTTTGAAGCTCGGCGGTGTATGTGATGAAATTATGGGCATTGGTAAAAAAACTGGTGTCAAAGTAAAAGGTCCAACTCCACTTCCTGTTAAACGTCTTAATGTTGTCACTCGAAAATCCCCATGTGGAAGTGGAACTGAAACATATGAAAAATGGGAAATGCGTATGCACAGACGAATTATTGATCTTAATGCTGACGATAAGGCAATAAGACAACTAATGCGTCTAAAAATCCCTGATGACGTCTACATCGAGTTATCTCTAAAATAACTTAGCCTTTTATTATGGAGTCTGTGATTAGCAACATGTCTGAAGAGAATTTTGAAGAATCATTTTCTCAAGAAAAATTCGATGTATTTTACAAATGTATGAGATGTGGTCATGAAACTGCTTTAGAAGAATTAGCAAGACTTCCTGAAATTAAGTGCATTTGTGGTTTCAGAGTATTTACTAAGAAAAGACCTGGTCTGGTCAGAAACGTAAACGCTATCTAAATTCTATCCTTTTTGTAACTGTGCTTTCTTTGTAAATGAGTTCTCATATCTTCCATATTGGAAAAATTTTCTCCACATTCCTTACAATCGTAAGGTAAATCTTTGAAATGTGTAATCTGAAGATGTTGCATTAATTCTTCTTGACTCTTAAATTTTAAATCACATTTCTCACATGGAATTTTTGCAAAAAATTTCATTTCAACTATTTTTTGCTTTTTGTTCGTCCCAGCATACTCTACATAGCTGACCTTTGATTTTCCATTCTGGTTTTGGATTATATCTGATAAATCCCATTTTTTTATTACATAAAACACAAAATTCTTTTTTTGTCTTAAAATCTGCCTCTTTATTATCAAAGCATGTCTTGCAAAGTAATCCTTTCATATCCCATTGCCATCTTGGTTCCCACAAATCAGTAATCTTACTTTGTTTTCCACAAATTACACATTTCGCTTTGATGTTTGAATCATAAGATTCCTTCATCTTATCCATATAGCAGTCTCCACAAAGTGGTGATTCTACATACCACTCTTTTTTTGCCTTGTGCTTATGCTTGGTTTCCTTTTTACAAACTGTACAAATGGCAGGTTTTTTGGTAAACAATCCCATACTGAATGATAAAATGGAGATCTAATTAAATTATAAAATTATAAAAAGAATTTTTTGATTTAGAGTTCTGATAGTAGTTTCTCTAAACCTTGACTAGAATTTAGCATGCCTTTTTTCTTGGCAATTTCTTCGATCTTTTTGTATTGCTCGTTAGTAAAGCATACTGGCATTGAACGTTTATCCATATTCATTGAATTTTCCTTTTTGTTTTAAACCTTGCTTATTTTTTCAGTTATATTATGTACATATGATCTTATGATATGGCAAAGATTCGTCGGATCTTAATTATTGGGAATAATGACAATGGCTGCACTCCTGAACTTGAAAAAATTGCGTATGATGCAGGAAAACATGTAGCAGAATCAAACTCTGTTTTGATCACTGGAGGTCTTGGCGGAGTAATGAAGGCTGCATCTCACGGTGCAAAAGACGGTGGAGGCTTAACAATTGGAATTATTCCTCAAGATGATGCTTCTCTTGCAAATGAGTTCTGTGATATTGTAATTCCTTCTGGAATGGGATTATCTAGAGACTTTCTAAATGCATTATCTGCAGATGGTGTAATAGTTGTAGGTGGTGGCTCTGGTACTTTATCTGAAATTTGTGCCGCATACATGTACAAAAAACCAATTGCAACTATCAAAAATTCTGGTGGAATGGCCACCAAATACGCTGATCAATATTTAGATCATAGAGAAAATGTAAAAATTATTGGATTTGATTCTCCAAAAGATGCAGTTGATTATATTTTAGAACAAACTAAATCATAGATTCTAAAAGTGGGTCTGGTTTGTAAAATTCACCATGTTCTTCTGCTAATTTGTTTAATTCATCTACGATGTTTTTGATACCAATTTCTTTTGCAGTTTCAAATAATGGTTTTTTCAATCCCAATCCAAGTTTACATGCTTTTTCAATTTCTTCAATATCACTTGCGCCATTTGTAATTAACCAAGCTGCATTGTTTAGAATATTGGCAACAAGTTGAATAGGATTACATTTCTCAGCTAATTCTTCAGATAATTCTACTCTTTCATATTTGTCGTCTGAATATTTGTAATAGCCTTCTCCTGATTTTTGACCTAATTTTTTCTCATCAAACATTTTTTCTACTGTTTTATGTGGATTGATTACTTTTTTATCTCGTAGATGCATCTCAACTGTTGCTTTATGGATTACATCCATTCCTGTAAAGTCTGCTAATTCAAAAATTCCCATTGGAAAACCTAACTTGAATTTCACTGCAGAATCTATCTCTTCTAAAGTTGCATTAGTTCTATCTTGTAAATAACATGCTTCATGAACCATTGGAATGAATAATCTATTAATGATAAATCCTGGTACATCTTTTCTACATAACACGGCTTGTTTATTTACTGATTTTACAAATTCTTGTGTCAATTCTGTTATCTCTTGTGCTGTTTTTTCACCAGGAATAACTTCAACTAATTTCATTAATTGTGGTGGATTGAAGAAATGAATTCCAATAAATTTCTCAGGTCTACTTGTTGTATTTGCAATTTCTGTGATTGGTAATGTGCTTGTATTTGATGCAAAGATTACTTCTGGTTTTGCAGCCTTGTCTAATTCTGCATAAACCTGTTTTTTCAGATCCATTATTTCTGGCACCACTTCTATTACCATTTCAGCATCCTTGACTGCTTCATTCAAATCTACTATTGGTGTGATTCTTGAATAAATTCCATCTGCCTCTTCTTTTGAAATTTTTTCCTTTGTCACCATTTTATCTAAACTCCATTTGATTTTCTCCATGGCTTTATCAAGAAATTCTTGTTTGATGTCTCGTAATACTACATTATATCCGGCTGTTGCTGAAACTTGGGCAATTCCATGACCCATGACTCCTGAACCTAAAACTGTGATGTTTTTTACTGTCACGCACCCTCTTTGAAAAAGCATTATATCAATCTAGTTTCAAATATCTGCATGGGATTATTTGGTAAGAAAAAGAAAGATGATAAGAAAACTAATACCATCTGCAAAGTTTGTGATTTGGAATTACATCAACCTGAAAGATTAGAACGACATATGAAAAAAGCACATGGTAATGTCCCTGAGAAAAAACCCGAATTCAGCACCAAAGGTGGAGTTGAACAGGGTGGCATGTGGTAAAATTATTAATACAAAATTTCTGTGATTAAACATTGGAATTATCTGACGGTCAAAAATATGCGATAGTTTTCTTGGGATCCTTGGCAGTTGCCGGTATTGTTCTTGGCACGCTTGTGTTTCCATTTTGGAACTTTATTCGTGAAGATGTCACTGAAGAAGTTGAAATTTTCCAGTCTGCTGATGGCAATTGCTATGTTGATACTATTGACGGAATCCCAAAAACCATTGAAAACTGTAATCTTAAACCTGGGACTACGGTAACCATAATGTATGGTCATGGACTTCCTTGGGCAAAAATTGTGACTCCTGGTGAATAATATGGATTGTATTTTTTGCAAAATAGTTACAAAAGAAATTCCTACAAAAATCTTATACGAAGATGATGATACTCTGTCATTTCTTGATGCATTTCCTGTTGCAAAAGGACACACCTTGGTAATTCCAAAAGAACATCATGCAAAAATCCAAGATTTACCCTCTGTTGTAAATCAAAAATTGTTCAATACTGTCCATAAAATGACTCCTAAAGTTGATTCACTTCAAGGTTCAACTCTTGTGGCAATTCATAATGGAAGGGACAGTGGTCAGGAGATTCCTCATGTTCATGTTCATTTGATACCTCGTAGCAATACTGATTCTGCCGGTCCTGTACATTCAATGTTTAAGGATAAAATTGATTTATCTGATTCTGAGATTGATTCGCTTTACAATCAGTTGAAGATTATCTAATATGGATAGATTCTTTGATTTTCATCTAGATTATCTACGATTATAGCTTTTGTAGGACATGTTTCTGCAGCATTGATTATTTTTTGATTCTTTGCACCTTTTTTATTATAAACTCTAGATTTTGGATTTGATTTTGTATTTTTATCAATTGTAAATACTCCTGGTGCAATCATCTCGCAACTACAACATCCGATACATAGGCTTTGATCAACATCGACTTTTAATTCAAATTCTTTTCGTTTCTTTGGAAATCCTCTATCTTCTGGCTGTTTGTCTGTCTGTTCGTTAACTGTTTTTTCATATTTATCCCAGAATTCACTTTCATATCGTTTCCACCATTCCTCATTTGCTTCAAAATCTTTTGTATACTTGCCCCAGTCTGCTTCAGGTGTTTTACTCTCTCCATCTTTTCCCCATTTGGTTCTCTTGTAGAATTTTCTACTTGTTTGGGTATAGTCTGATTCTTCTGTAGCTTTTTCTGGTTTTTGTCTTGAAGAATGTTTATTTTGATTTTTCAAAAAATGATATGCTTCTGTGATTATTTTGAATTTTTTTTCACTTTCTGAATCTTTGTTCTTATCAGGATGATGTTGAAGTGCCAATTTTCTGTATGCATATTTGACTTCTTCAAAATCTGAATTACTGTTAATTTCCAAAGTTTTGTAGGCCTGACTTGAATTCATTATCTTACCTTACCTTCAATATGTTAAAAACATGCTCTATTCTGTGATTTCATCTTCTTGTTTCCACGCTGGATCTACTATGCAAAGTGCAATCAGATCTCCCTCTCCATTGTTTTCTATGAATTGTCTAGACATTGGCGGAACAAAGATTGTTTCATTTTTCTTAACTACTTTTTGCTCTTCTTCAATATGCATAATTCCACTTCCTTGCAAAATATAGTAAATCTCACTTGTCTTCATTTTATGTGGTTTTGAACTATTACCTGGGCTTATTGTACAATGTGCCAAACTATATCGAGTTGTATTATCTGTATCTTCTGGAGAAAAAATTTGTCTAATCTGTGTTCCCTCATGTCCTGAGAATGCGTCTATATTTTCAATTTCTTTTGTATTCATTTTATGGTAATTGTTCAGTTACGATTGTTTTAAAATCTGATTCATACCAAATTGTTTTTGGTTCTGATTTTTTCTTTGGAAATGAGTTAATTGCAACATGTGCAAAATCTTCATTTTTCTTTGTAGAACCATGTGTGTGTAATCTTTTTGCAGGAATATGTACACAATCACCTTTACTCAGATTCATACTTTCTAATTTTTTTATTTTAAAATTTTTTGTTCCTGTACCAATTTTTTTGTACATAACTAAACTGCCCTTACCTTTAGTAACTATCAATGTCTGTCCTGCGTCATGAAAATGGAGTTTTGTACGTGCTCCATTTTTGAATGTTACATGATAAATTTTCTCTGTACTTGGCTTAATTTTGGCTGAAATGTCTTTTGCAGCAATTTTTCCTGTAAAATAATTCACTTTAGCTTTTTTACTTGGTATGCCTGATTTTGTAAAGAGATTCTCTTTTTGCATATAATGAGTGATTTAGTGAGGTATAAGAGTCATAGTTTAACAGGATTTAAAAATAGACAAATCAATTGTATGTAGTTCATATGGCAAAAAATGATACAAAAATAAAAGTAATTTCATTGAAACCATTACTTGATTTGGATGCTGCTGAAGAAATGGTTGATTCAAGAAAAGTAAAAACATTTCAAACTTTACTTCACAAACCTAAAAAAAATGAGGTACATTTGCATTCTCTTACATTACATTATGAATCAATTCTTCTTTTATCTGGTAAATATTCTGTTGATTTTATTCGTGATGCAGATCATACCTTACATGTTGATAAGGATGTTCAAGAAGTAATAATTTCTGATGAAGTTTTTCCTGTTAAAAAGAAACGTGGTGTTTTGAGTAAATTAGAACCATCCTTCAAAAATAAAATTAAAATACAAATGCAGGAGCGTGTTATGCTTGAAAACGATGCTGATGTCTCATTTGATCATCATGGAAAAGCAATGAATCTTTCATATAACGACACATTGAAACTATTGGAAAAACATCCTAAAAAAACAATCAATGACGATAAAGACTCTATTCGTCGACCTGAAATCACTATTGAGGCTGCAAAGTTAAAACTCATTTCAAAATTAAAAAAACCTGCAGATGCCGGAATAAAATCTTCTGAAGAAACTTTTGAATTTAGAGATATTTTGGAAATCTATGTGCCTATCTATGAAGCACGATTGATTGGTCCTAAAAAAAGAGTCAAAATATTAAGAATTGATGCTGTTAGGAAAAAGATCCTCTAATTATTTTACCATTCTTTGAAATTCTGGGTCTTCATAAAATTTCTGAAAAACTTTTTCTTTTCTTGCCCATAGCTTGATTGCCTTTGACTGTTTTATTGCGAGATTCAACAAATCAAACGCTTCATTCACTTCATTCATTGCAGCTTTGCTCCTAGCTTTGGCATAAACTACATTCACATTTCCCTTGTGTTTATCTAAAATTTTATCAAAAACCTCTATTGCTTTTTCATGTCTTTCTAATTCTGCTAACTCTATTCCTTTGTGAAACAATGAATCCAAGTGTTGTGGATTTGCTCTGTGAACGCTTTCAAAACAATTCAATGCAAGTTCATGTTTTCCCATTTTACCTAAAACAATTCCTTTGTAAAATCTTGGATTTGGTTTCTTTGGATCTTTCTCAATTGCTTCATCCAAAACTTTCAATGATTCATCATGTTCAAGTTTCTTATCCAATAAAACTCCCTTATTGTAATATGCAGGCGCATAGCTTGAATCGGCTTTAATTGCTTTTTCATAATATTCCATTGCTCCTTCTGGGTCTCCAAGTTCGGCCATTGCAATGCCCCGATTATTCAGCGCAGCTGCATCATTTGGATTTTTTTGTGTTATCATATCAAAGCATGTTATTGCATCTGCATATTTTTTTAATTGATTTAATGCCAAACCTTGATTATACCATGCGTTAACATTTTCTGGATCAATTTTTGTTACTTTTTTGAATAATGAGACTGCTGCTTTTGGTTGGTTTTTTTCTAAAAATGTCATTGCTTGATACATCAAGTCTTCCGGGTCTTCCTTTTTTCCAAATAATCCCATATTTTTTTAATATTATTCCTGCTTATAGCAATTACACTGTTTTGTCTTGTGGCGTATGCATCCCACCAGTCTGTGATCTTTACATCCACAAATTATGCATTTTTTCATCTTTTCACCTGTAATTACGATTGACTACTAATCAATGAATCGCATAATGAATCTGTAATATCCCTCAATCCCTTGTTATAATTTTGAGAAAAATAACTGTAAAAGTAAATGAAAAAGATTATCTGGATTTTTTACTTGAAAGTAATGAACATGAAAATACTGTTGAAGAACAGATTACTGAAATTATACAATACTATGTTCTAATTAGACGAAGACGTGTAAAACTCAAACACATATCTAAAGAAACTATGGATTCTCACATGTGATCATTTACACTTCTTTTTGTGTTTTCTCAAGTCATCTGGGTCTCTAAACTCTGTTCCACAATTCCGACACTTGACGTCAACCCTTCTTCCATGTGCAATTTTTTCATGTTTTTTTAGTCTCTCTGCGTCATGCAACTCTAATCCGCATTTTTTGCATTTTGTTGAACTCTCTTCTGATTTGGTGAAAAGTTTCATCGTATCATATAGTGACTAGATCTTAAAATGATTTTCCTTTTTGTTCCTAATGATATTGTTTATTTTATCTATAAGATGAGAATAAATCATGGATTTGAGCAAAGTTGTAAAAATTGGCATAATTGCTGGAATTTCGATAATTGCAATAATTGCAACAACAAATATGATATTTCCATCAAATGCAATAAATTTGCATGAGCAAGCATGCATGAGTCTTGCAAATCAAATGATTGAAAATATGGAAGAATCTAATTTTGACACTGAAAAATTTGCAAAAATGAATGATCTATTATTTTCTCGTATGACTAATGAACAATGCACTGACACTGAAGGTTGGAAAAAAATTGTCAGCTATAGTCCTGAAGGCTAATTGGGCCTAAATCTTTCTGGCATCATTTCTAAAATTGCTTTATGGGATGGCTGTCTTTCTAACTTTTGACAAATTTTGTAAACACATTCTCCTACCATTGATGAATCTGCATTTTTAACTTGGAATTTCTGAAAAATTTCATCTTCTGACATTTTTTCCATTTGTGAATCTATGTTAAATGCAATTTCAAGTGCTACAGGTTTTAATTTTGATTCGTAATCACTCTGTAAGATTTCAATCTCTTTTTTTAGATTATCCAATTTCTCCTTGTTTTCTGTATTCTTTTTTTCTAACTCTAATTCTCTTAATTTTTTAACAGTTTTTCCACTATGATAGTCAAAACTAATGATTAACTCGCGTATCACACTGATAAAATCGAGAGTTTAGGATATAAGGTATATGAAATACTAACTACCATGCAAGTAAATGAAATTTTTAAATCAATTCAGGGTGAAGGGCCAAACTTTGGGAAACCTGCAATTTTTCTTAGAACCGCTCAGTGTAATCTGAAATGTACTTGGTGTGATACAAAATATACCTGGGATTGGAAAAATTATGATTTTCAAAAGGAGGTAAAAGAGATGACCATAGACGAAGTTAAAGATGCTATATTGGATCTTGAGATAAAACACCTTGTAATTACCGGAGGTGAACCGTTACTTCAGCAAGATGATCTAGCTGATTTATTGTCTTTCTTAAAACCTGATTTTTATGTGGAAGTTGAAACTAATTGTACAATTTTACCAAACAAAATGTTAACTGATTTAATTGATCAATGGAACGTATCTCCTAAAACCAAAAACTCTGGCAATCCATTGGAACTTTGTGAAAATAATGAATGTTATTACTTTTTTGCAAATCAAGAAAATTGTTTTTTCAAATATGTTGTAGAAAATGAAAGTGATATTCCTGAAATTAAAAAATTTGTCACAAAGTACAATATTCCTGAAAACCGAGTACAATTGATGACACAGGCATCGACAAAAGAGGAAATTTCTATGAAAGAAAAGTCAATTTCTGAACTGGCCAAATTACATAATTTTTCATTTTCCCCAAGACTACATGTTGCAATGTGGGGCTCACAACGTGGAAAATGATTATAACCAGAGAAAATTAGGATTTTGAACATGGCAAAAATAAAAGCAGGAGATCTTGTGTTATTCTTTTACAACGATTCAAAAAAATGGCTATTAAAAATTTCTAAAAAAGAACAATTTCATTCTCATATAGGTGTCATAAAACACGCTGATGCAATAGGAAAAGAATTTGGTAGTAGATTGATTACAAACAAGGACAAATACGTCTACCTGTTAAAACCTACACTTCATGATCATGTAATGAAAATGCAACACAGTACACAAATTGTATATCCAAAAGACTTTGGTTACATTGCAGCTAGAATGGGGGTGCAATCTGGACAAAAAATAGTTGAAATAGGAACTGGTAGTGGATCATTAACCACTTTTCTTGCTAGTATTGTGAATCCTCGTGGTCATGTGTATACTTTTGACGTTGAACCAAAATTTATGGAAGTTGCAGAAAAAAATATCAAAAAAGCAGGAATGTCAAAATACGTCACTATGCATGAAATGAATCTAAAAAAATCTAAAAAAATGCCTTTGAAAGATATGGATTTGGCTATAATTGATCTTGGAGATCCATGGGAAGTTTTACCACAGGTAAGAAAAATGTTGAAAAGTAGCGGAAGTATAGCTGCAATCTGTCCTACAATGAATCAGCTTGAAAAATTATCTGTGGCATTTGTAGAAAATGAATTTACCGACATTGAATGTACTGAACATATTCTTCGTCGTATTGAAGCTAGAGATGGTAAAACTAGACATTCCTACCAGGGAATTGGTCATACAACCTATCTTGCAATAGCACGAAAAGTCCACTTTAATAAGAAAAGAACAAAGAAGAAGTGAACTGATTGACCGCCACTAAATTAACAAAAGAACTCATCGAAAAATTCATTCCACCACGTGAGAATAATTCACGTAAAGGTGATAATGGTAAGGTTTTGGTTGTCGGAGGTAGTTACATCTATCATGGTGCACCCGTGCTTTCCTCACTTGCTGCGTTACGTTCTGGCAGTGATCTTGTTTACACATGTGTTCCAAAAATCAATGCATTTTCCACCCGCTCGATTTCTCCAGATTTGATAGTAATTCCAATGGCTGACTCAAAACTCACACGTGGAACTGTCAATAAAATGCTAGGACAAATTCCAGTTGACATTGATTCAGCTGCTATTGGTATGGGACTTGCAATTCAGGATATTGAAGCAATAAAATTACTTGTTAAATCATTACTTGACCGAAATGTACGCGTATCCTTAGATGCTAGTTCTCTAGTTAAAGAAATACTTCCTATCATTGAAGGACAAAATGTTGTTGTAACTCCTCATTCAGGAGAATTTAAAAGAATATTCGGTGAATCACCTGAAACTGAAATTAATTCAAGAATTTCTACATGTGAAAAGTTTGCAAAAAACCATTCAATTACAATATTACTCAAAGGTCAAGAAGATATCATTACAAATGGTGATTCAACTTATACAAATCCTACATCAACTCCATGTATGACCGTAGGAGGTACAGGCGATGTTTTATCTGGACTCACAGCTGGATTCTTATCTAGAAATAAAAATATGATTGAATCTACAAGTACTGCAACATTTGTCAATGGTGTTGCAGGAGAAATACTTCAAAAAGAATTTGGAAACCACATACTTGCAAGTGATTTAATTTCTGTATTGCCTAAAGTTCTAAACTCACTTGATAATTAAAAATGAACTCTGAAAAAGCAATCAAATTCATTGATAAAAATAAAAATTCTCTTTTAAAAGATCTACAAACATTAATCCATCAACCAAGTATCTCTGCAAAAAATGAAGGAATCAAAGAATGCAGTGTTTTAGTATCAAAAATACTAAAAAAATCAGGCATAAAATCGGAAATATTACGATTAGGAAAAAATGCGGCTCCTTTAGTATATGGTGAAGTAAAATCAAAAAATAATCCAAACACTACTTTGTTATTCTACAATCATTATGATGTTCAGCCTGTAGAGCCTCTTGAATTATGGGATGATCCTCCTTTTAGCGGCAAAATAATTGGAAATAAAATTTTTGGTCGTGGGGCATCTGATGATAAAGGTGAACTAATCACTAGAATCAAAGCTGTGGAGTCTTATCTGAAAACATATGGCGATGTTCCATGTAATGTAAAATTTGTAATTGAAGGTGAAGAAGAAAATGGAAGTGAAAACATTGGAACGTATTTAAAAAAATACAAAAAGAAATTTTCATGTGATGGTGTTGTTTGGGAATTTGGTTATGTTGATCAAAAAAATCGTCCTATAATTGGACTGGGTATGAAAGGATTATTGTACGTAGAACTTACTGCAAAAGAATCTGTACGCGATGTACATTCTAGTTTTGCAGTAATTATCAAAAATCCTGCATGGAGACTAGTTCAGGCACTAAATACGATGCGTGATGAAAATGGCAAAATTTTGATTAAAGGTTGGTATGATGATATCAAACCTCTTACTAAAAATGATATTAAATTAATTCAAAAAGAACCCTTTGACGCAGATGGTTTCAAAAAAGAATATGGAGTAAAAAATTTCGTTGGTAACAAAAACTCACTCGATGCAAAAAAAGCATTGGTGTCTGGTGTAACATGTAACATTGCAGGCATTGATTCTGGTTATACCGGCGATGGTGCAAAGACTGTCTTGCCTGGTAGCGCAAAAGTGAAAATTGACTTTAGATTGGTTCCAAACATGGATCCAAAAAAATTAATAAAATTACTAGAAAAACATCTTCGCGTTAATGGTTTTGGTGATATAACGATCAATGTTTTGAATGCAGAAGCTGCTGCAAGAACAAATCCAAATGAAAAAATTGTAAACACTGTTTGTGAAAGTACAAAAAAAATTTTTGGTGATTATGTTTTGAACATTTCTAACGCAGGAACTGGACCAATGCATGCATTTACAAATATTTTGTCAGTACCATGCATTTCTGTAGGTGCATCTTACATTTTTTGTAGAATGCATTCGCCTAATGAATTTGCAAAAATCGATCTGTTACACAAAACAACAAAGAACATTTGTGTGCTCTTAGAAAACTTTTCACGATCATAATTTGCAAAATCTACTTGATTATTTTACACAACGTGTGTGAAAACATGTAACTTGTATAATATAACACTAAAGAGATCTGGCAACATGTTATGGCTATGTCTAAAGCTAAGAGAAGCGCAGCAGCTAAAAAAGCAGCACGCACTCGCAAAAGAAGAGCAGCAGCCGCAGCAGCAGCAGCTACAAAGAAGAGAGCTTCTGCAGCACGTAAACGTAAGAGAGCAGCCGCAAAAGGCGGTGCAAAACGTAAAGCAGCCCCAAAAAGAAAGGCAGCAAAAAGAGCAGCCCCAAAAAGAAAGGCAGCAAAACGTAAAGCTCCAAAACGTAAGGCAGCAAAAAGAAAAGCAGCCCCAAAACGTAAAGCAGCAAAACGTAAAGCTCCAAAACGACGTCGTCGTTAAACTGATCGAAAAATATGTCAGTAACGTTGACCGCGGTAACACGCTGATGCGTTCTCGGCAATTCACGATCTACCGTTTTTTAGATACCACCCTAACTAAGGGTATTCACAAATTTTTACTAATGCTTTTATTGTCTATTTTCAGAGTGTAATCATGAGTTACATGCCAGGCGCAACCGCTGTAGGTATCACCTTTGATGAAGGTGTGGTATTTGCAAGTGAGAAAAGAATTGCATATGGAAACTTTTTGGTTAGTAAATCAACAAAGAAAACTTTCCCGATAACTCCTAAAGTTGGTGCAACTTGTGCTGGTCTGGTAGCTGATATGCAATTACTATCATTACAAATTTCTGCTTTAGCAAAAATTAGAAAAATGGATTTGAAACGTGATGTTCCACCAAACACAATTGCAAAAATGATGTCAAACATGATGTATGAAAGAAGATACTTCCCATTGTTGACACAAGTAATTGTTGGAGGAATGACTGACAAACCTGTCATATACACACTTGATCCTCTTGGTTCAGTATTACCTGATGAATATGCTGCAGTCGGCACTGGTGCTGAAATGGCATTAGGTGTCTTAGACCCACAGTTTAAAGAAAACATGAATGAAAAAGAGGCTACAGATTTAGCTGTAAAAGCAGTACGTTCTGCAACAATGAGAGACTCATTCAGTGGTGATGGAATTGATGTTTTAGTAGTTAACAAAGATGGAATTACTGAATTTACTGAAGATGTTAAATAATCTATAGTGTCTTAGAAATTTCCCACGCCTTATCAGAAATATAGTGTAAATTTTTCAATACCTCTCCTTTATCCATATTGTCTAATTCTGAACTATCTACTATTGATTTTCCTACAGCCAAAAATTTGTTCTGTGATTCCTCTACTATGCATACTATGTCATCCTTGGAAAATTCTGTAAATTTTTTAATTCCTGGTCTCATGAGATTTGCTCCTTTACACATGAATTTTACCGCGCCCATGTCAACCTGAACATGTGGAAATTTTTCCAATGTTGTAATCTCACTAAGAAATGGGAGGTGTTCATCCTTAATTTTTAAAATTTTAATCTCATTACCTGTGATTAATTGAATCTCATCATCAATTTCATAGACTTTGAGATTTTTCACTTTAGGTAGATCAATTTTCCATTTTTCTGAGACAATTTTTAGCAATTGTGTTGTCTCGCTCTTTGAAATTAGATTTGTTTTCAAGATTTTGTAATCTCTTTTCTAATATCTATCAGGTCTCTAAGTATAGAACTTGCAGTTTCTGTTCCTCCTGCCCCTCTACCAATTATTGTTTGAGTACCTGAGTGTTCTGATGTAAATGATATTGCGTTTAATGTTCCATTCACGCATAATGGGTCATTAATCTTGATTTCTACAGGAGATACTGTCAATTCTTTGTTACATGATGCAATTAATTTCACTGCAGACCCATTTTTCTCTGCATTTTTGATATCATTTGTGTTTACTTTACGTATACCTTTTTTGATTATGTCGGGCATGGTTACTTTCATACCCATTATCCAATTTGCTAAAATGACAAGTTTTGCAGCTGCGTCTAATCCATCTAGATCAAGTGCTTCATCTGCTTCAACATATCCTTTTGATTTTGCATCGTTTAATGCGTCTTCAAATGACATTCCTTCTGCCATGTTTGTTAGTATGTAGTTAGTTGTACCATTAAGAATTCCTTGAAATGATAATATTTTTTCTCCTCGTAAACTATTTTTTGCATAATCCAAAATTGGTGTTCCTCCACCAACAGTACCACTAAATCTTAACATAACTTGATTATAATTTGCTAATTCCATTAATGATGGAAATGCAAGTGCAAGCGGTCCTTTGTTGACTGATATGACATGCATCTTTTTTTTCATTGCAGAAATAATGTGACTCATTCCCGGTTCTGCATCTTTATAGTTACTTGCAGTAGTTTCAATTAATACATCTGCATCAAAATTTTCAATGATTTCTTTACCTGAAATTTGTTTTATTGATTTATCGTAATTTCTTACTGTGCCTGATTGTTTTTTGATTTTGTTTAGTTTCTTTAAATCTAAACCGGTTTCATCATATGCGCATCCTTTACTGTCAAATACTCCTACAATTCGTGGTCTTAATCCAAATTTAGAATACAGATCATGTGTACGTGATTCCAAAAGATCTGAAAAGCTTTGTGCAACTACTCCAAATCCGCATAGTATTATTCTCATAGTATCGTAAAATCAAGTCGATTATTTAATTTGACTTGTCTAATTTGAGAGATACTGAGTTAATACAGTATCTAAGTTTCGATGGAGCGGGACCATCATCAAATACATGTCCCAAATGTGATCCACATTTTTTACAATTAACTTCAACTCTAACCATTCCATAGCTTCTGTCTTCTATGTATTCTATTTGTTCATCATCTTCAGGTTTGAAAAAACTTGGCCATCCAGTACCTGAATCAAATTTTGCATCGGATGAAAATAATTCTACTCCACATGCTTTACATTTGTACACGCCATCATCTTTACAATCCCAATACATTCCAGTAAATGCTCGCTCGGTACCTTTCATTCTACAAACTTCATATTCTTCTGCAGTCAATTCTTTTTTCCATTCTTCATCTGTTTTAGTAATTTTTTCAGTCATTGCCTATTCCTTTTTTCTTCTGTTCTTTTTTCTGATTCAAATCTTTCTAATTCGTATTTATTCATATCTACAAATTTCATTATATTGCTAAGAATTGGATGTTTTTTATTTATTGCCTGATACATTTTTTGTGCAACAATTCTATAATCTTGATGTCCTTGAGGTACCGTTCTTAATTCAATCATGTGAACAGCTTCTCTCATATTCATTTTCATCATGTATGGATAATTATATCCAAAATTGACAACGTACTGTGCTTCTTCAGGATTTTTCTTTTGAATTTTTTTGAAAACAGTGTCTGTGTTATTCATACATTCTTTGAATTCTTTTTGCATTCCAAGATCTTTTACTTCTTGAGGCATATCATACCCGTGATGTGTTGTTAGTAGTTGTCTTTCTAATGTTAATGCTCTATGTCTGTGAAAATCTCTAAACATTCCAAAATTTGTGACTAAATCAAAGGTGTATTCTGCCATTTCAAATGCACGTGATGGTCTATGCCTTCTATTTTTTCGTAAATCTGCCATTTCTAAAATAATTTTCTTTTTCTTTCCTGTTGGAATCTTTCTCACTTGTTGTAAAATTTTCTCAAATGATATTCCTGGAGATTGCTCATAAATTATTGCCGATATCACACTATTGATTACCTTATTTTCATTCTCATATTCTACTAATTTTGCTATTTTTCCTTTAGATGGTGTGCCTGAAATTGAGGTTTTTGCCACATTTTGTGCTGATTTTTTCACACTGTTCAGATATTTCTGTAGAACTTTTCCATATTTGTCATCAGATCTTCGAACAAATGATTTGATTGTAGTGTCTAATTCTTTTTTAATTTGTAATGCTAAATTATTTTCTTCTTTTAATTTTGATGCAAATAATATTGATAATAAATATTCGAATGCCCTACCATTTCCCGTAACTCCTACATTTGTTAACGTTGATGCAGGAAGTAAACTTCTTAATGCATCAAGTGCTTTTGCTTTTGTTGCAGCATTGTATATTCTCATTGATGATTTAAGAATTGAATCATCATTTCTGGCA
>ERZ724566.6-NODE-6-length-46602-cov-4.403228_pt1 | contig 46602 bp, 58 predicted proteins | sample MGYA00375860_ERZ724566 | MGnify/ENA primary metagenome ERZ724566 (study PRJEB28725, sample SAMN03264853) | marine sediment metagenome | biome: marine pelagic biome; feature: marine oligotrophic desert; material: ocean water | place: Pacific Ocean:North Pacific... | reverse complement strand
GAAGATGTATTATCAAAAAATTCTCTAATTACTAATGTTTTGATAAAATCTGCAAAGGAGAAACAAATTTCTCATATTTCGCTTGCTACTTCACCACTAATTTTTCCATCTACATTTGTTGAAGCATTACAAAAGAGAATTTTTAGTGCAGGAATAATTCCACACATTTCATTATCTGGAATTGATTCAGAGATAATGAAAAATGCAAAAGAAATTGGAATGGAAAAGTATGTTCCAAAAATTGAAAAATTTCTAAAGAGTAATTTGACAAAATCTAAATCAAAATTAAAGAACAATGAAAAAACAGTGAAAAAAATAATCAAAGTTAAACTAGGACCAAATAATGTTCATACAATTTTAGACTCTTTAGAAATTGAACACTGAGAATTTAAGCAGGAATTTTGGGTGAGAGATATGGCAAAAATTGGACAATTCATCTATCCATGGGGAAATGGACATTATTCTCGAATGATGAGATTGAATGAAAAATTAAAAGAATTAGGAGATAACGAGTTTCATTATTTTAGTAAAGGCGATATCTATCAAAAATTATTAGACAAATTTCCCGATGAAAAACAGAATATTCATGAAGTTTTGATGCCTACACCAATAGATGGTAAGTTTGGGCCAAGTTTAAGAAAATCTTTGTGGAATTTTCTATTGCCTGTTGAGGGTAATGAACCCCTAGTAACACAAATTTCAAGCTATCTTAAAGACGAAGGTAAACTTTACAACAAAATTGGATTTGATTTAGTAATTAATGATGGAGATATGGGTTCAAACGTTTTGGCTGAACGAAGAAATATCACAAGTTTATTTGTAACAAATCAATTTAAGCCAAAATTATGGAAATCAAGAATATATTTTAAACCAGCATTAGAGTTTGTTGCAAAACAAATCTCCAAAGCATCTAAAATTTTAGTTGCAGATTCAGAACCACCATACACAATGTGTGAATATAATCTAAATTTCACAAAAGATATTCAAGAAAAAGTAGTCTATGTCGGACATTTTACAAATGGGAAAAAAATTGAAAAGAGTGAAAAGAGTGATTTAGAAAAATTAGTTTCAAATTCTGTTTATGGTTATTGGATGAGAACTGGAAATAAATCAACTAATGATGGAACAGGTGAGAGATATGAAGAAGCATTTCATCAACCTGAGATGAAAAATGAAAAAAGAATAATTTCTCATGCAATGAATGATGAAAGTATTGATCGAGTTTTAGGTAAAGATGGTAATGAATATTCAATATCAGAAGCATATGAGAAAAAAGTTGATTGGATTCAGATTGACAAGGGATTTCTCTCTGAACAAGAAAAAGGAACTGTTTTGGATCTATGCAAGTATGCTGTAGTAAATGGCTCTCATACAGTAATGGGGGAAATTTTAGGCGGTCATGCAAAACCAATAATCGGAATTCCAATTTATGATGAACACACGAATCAGATTGAATGGATAAAAGAAAAGAAACTGGGATTATTTGCTCAAAACAGAGGGCAAATAGTAGAGGCGGTAAGACAAATGCATGAAAATTATGAGGAATATGCTGATTCGGTTAAAGGATTTTCAAGAAATTTCAATGGTAATGGAGTCAGTAATACAACAAAGATTGTATCAGAAATTTTAGAAGAAAAAAAATAATAGCATCTTTTAGAAATTAATCAGCGTACTGGTGCGCGGTTTGTCGATGGGCGAACTGACCGCAAGGGATGAAGAGTTAATCCGCGCATCAGTCATTTTTCTGATCCAAAAAATGTGGCAACACTCTTATGTAAAAATAGAAGAAAGTCGATATTGGTAAACTGTCCCGAGTGTGTAAGTAGAGAAATAGCAAAAAGAAAGAAACAGCTAGAGGCAGATTTCAAGGCTGAAGAGCAAGAAGAAGGTTATGAATTTAGAGCACCACCATATCGAGAACTAGAAGATGAAATTGATTCTGAGAGTATGGGATTTGTTATGAAACTAGACCCTGCAACAAAACACTTCATTTGTAAGAGATGTGGTCTCTATGCTACAAGAGAACAGGTTAGTGATATTAGATACAAATTATCTCGTAAAGAAAGCACAAAATCAGATAAACAGTACGATTATCTAGATTGGTGGCAAAAGAGCAAAAAAGACAAAGAAGCACAATAAGTTTTTGAAGAAAAATGGCTAAAAAAAAGGACGAGATTCCGGAAGAGATTAACAAAGAATTAGAGTCACCAAAATTTGGTAAGCCAAAATCAATGAAAAATTCTGGCTACATTTTAGATATCAACGAAGACGATAAGAAAGTTGATTTACAGTTATACGAATCAGTTCAAGGAACAACAATTCTAGAAGGATTAAAGCTTGGAAAAGATGTTAACTTGAATGATTTGATGAAAGGTGTTGTGTGTGAATTCAAACTGAATGAACTAAAAGCAAAACTAAGCAAACAAACAGTAGATTATCTTGCAGAACAAGGAATTAATCTAAAAGAAATTATTCAGTATGAAGTAACAGAAATTATAGTTACAGACGAAAACATCTAAGAGTCTCTTTTATCAAGCTGTTTTCTAAATCTATTTCCAATAATAGGATTAATCAAAAATGGGAATGTTTGTTTGAACCATATTCCAATTCTTACAAAAGATGGAACAACAATTTCTAATCTAGATGAATCTGAGGCTTTGATTATTGCGTTTGCAACGGTATCAGCACTTAACGAGATTCCGGTTGCAAATTTTGTGAAATTTTTGAAAGAAGGATGATCAAACAGGCTTGTTCTAACCATTATTGGGCTAACAACAGTTACTCCAACATTAGTTCCATGCAGTTCATGGTGTAAGCCCTCAGAAAACCCCAACATTGCAAATTTTGTTGCACAATAAGATGCAATACCAGGTACCCCAAAGCTTCCACCAACGGATGCCACATTAACCATATGACCAGAATTTTGCTTAAGAAAGTACGGAAGAAAATATTTTGTGCAGTTAATTGTACCAAAATAGTTTGTTTGCATTTGAGATTCAATATCTTCAATGGACAATTCTTCTACTTTTCCATAGATAACAAATCCTGCATTATTTACTAAAATATCAATTCTAGAAAATGTCTCAATTACTTTTTCAGACATTTGTTTAACTTGTTGTTTGTCAGATACATCACAAACCTGAATCAAAGTTTTGATTGAATATTTTGAAAGTTTTTGCGCAACTTGTTCTAATTTCTCTTTTCTTCGTGCAACTAAGACTAGATTTGCGCCTCTTTTTGCAAATTGTTCAGCTGCTGCCTCACCAATTCCACTGGATGCACCGGTAATTACAACAACTTTATTTTTAAAATCCATTTCTCATGCAGAATTTGGTTTACTAATTTTACTTAATGCTAATTTTACCAACAAGATCCATGTGACAGCAATTGGTATGTAGTATGTAGCAATTCTCCAACCAATTACAGCATTCCATTGTAATGAATCAACATCAGCTGAAAAATTGAATGGATCCAAATTATTTAGATATGCAATTATTCCAAATTCTGCCAATCCAGAACCACCTACGGTAATTGGAAGATTTGCAATTGCGTTAGCACCCATTACTGCCATGATTGAATCAAAAAATTCTACTGCATAGCCTACACCATTTGCAATTACCAAAAATGAAATTCCATAGCACATCCAAGATACTATTGATACAAAGAATCCTATAGTGAAGGTTTTTTTGGATTTACTAGAGTGAAGGTTTTCTCTACTCATTATACAAACTTCTTCAATCCATCCATTGGTTTGTTTAACATATTTTTCTCCACGTTCTTTTCCTATTGTAGTTGCAAGAAATGAGATTACTCTTGGAAGTGTAAATGTGCGCTTTGATGATAAGAAAAACAAAACAATCCATAGCCCTGTAATTGGAACAGCAGTTCCTAAAACTACTGCACCAACAACGTATGCACCATACATTATTGCTAGTATTCCTGCTAAAATTGAAAGTACGCCTGCAGCAAAGACTTCAGTTACAATATCTAATAATGCGACCCAAGATGCTTTTGATGTTGGTATTCCTTTTTTTGTCATATAGTAAATAACTGCAAACTCGGCTCCAACAAACATTGGAGTTGTAAATTTGATAAACTCACTACCAACACGCATCGCGGTTAATCGTTTTATGGAATCAAATGGACCAAGAAAGGTTCGTGCGATGTAAGCAAGTTTCAATCCCTGTAATCCTAATTTTGCCATTATTGCGACAACGGCCAATGTGAAAGGGATAACTCCTATTGCAAAGACATCCTCGGCTTCAATATCAAACTGAATTGCAATTATTATGATTGGAATGAGAGTAACAGGAATTACTGCTAGTCGCCAGTTCATTGCTGAAGTTTTAAGAGATTCAAATATAAGCGAATAAAAAAGAATTTTTGTCGAACCATTGAAAGTTATTTTTGTTACAGGCACAGCAGGGGCAGGAAAGTCATTACTGACTTCAAAAATTAAGGAATATTATGCAAAAAATGCCACATTTCCAATTACACTAAATTTGGATCCAGGAGTTGCCAGCTTGCCATATTCACCAGATATTGATGTCAGAGATTATGTGGATGTCAATTCTCTGATGGAACAATACGAATTGGGATCAAATGGTTCACTGATTATGGCAAATGATTTGATTGCCACAAAAATTGATGATATACAAAAAGAGGCAGATACAATTAATCCAGATTATCTGATTGTGGATACGCCTGGACAGATTGAATTGTTTGCATATAGACAGAGTGGTCCATTTTTTGTACAAAACTTTGAAGCTGAAGAAAAGATGAACTTGTTTTTGTTTGACGGAACAATGGTGTCAACCCCAAGTAACTTTGTCTCACTAATGTTACTTTCAACATCAATAAGATTACGATTAGGATTACCAACAGTTAATGTAATTACAAAAACTGATTTGATTGAAGAGAAATTAGAACAAGTTTTGAGCTGGTCCGGAACAGAATCACGGCTAGAGGCAGATTTGGCTAGTGAAGTAAATGGAGATACATTTTCTCTAGTATCAGATATGTTAACAAGCATAAACAGAAATGACTTTCAGCAGGATTTGATTCCAGTTTCTAATGCAACAGGAGATGGAATGGTGAATCTGCAAAGCGCATTAAGCAGAACTATTAACTTGGGCGAAGAAATAGAAGATTAATGGCAAAATCAGTAACCGTACGTGCTCCTTGCTCTACTGCAAACTTGGGTCCAGGATTTGATGTGTTTGGCATGGCACTAGATGCACTATATGATAATGTAATTCTAACAAAGAAAGGAAAGGGAGTTGTTATAGTAAGTTCAGATAATATTCCTCTTAGTCCATCAAAAAATACTGCGGGGCTAGTTGTATCTGCAATGAAAAAGAAGTTCAAGATAAAAGATGGTATAGAAATTAAAATTAAAAAAAATGTTCCTGCAGGATTTGGTATGGGAAGTAGTGCAGCATCAGCTGCTGCATGTGCAGTAGGTCTTAACAAATTATATAATTTGAAATTGACAGATGCAGAACTAGTTGAATTTGCAGGAATTGGGGAAAAGGCTAGTGCAGGAACAATACATTATGATAATGTTGCAGCATCAGCGTTAGGTGGATTTGTAATAGTTAAGACAAAACCATTGCACGTAGTCAAAATTCAACCGCCAAATGACTTGGTTTTGTGCGTGGCGGTACCAGAATTGAAGGTTCCTGCAAAGAAAACCAAAGTTTCAAGAGGTGCTATACCAAAAAAAGTTTCATTGTCAGATATGGTAAAAAATATTTCAAATGCATCAGCTATTGTAGCAGGTTTTTCAGAGAAAAATTCCGAATTAATTGGAAGATCAGTACAAGATGTAATTGTTGAACCTGCAAGAAAACACATGATTCCTGGATTTGATAAAGTGAAAAAAAATGCAATAGCTGCTGGGGCATACGGAGTTACAATTAGCGGTGCAGGACCATCGGTAATAGCATTTACAGATAAAAAACATGATGCAAAGAAAATTTCTAATGCAATGAAAAGAGGATTCAAAGCTGCAAAAAAGAAATCAGAGGTTTTTATTTGTAAACCAAGCAAAGGTCCAATAATCAAAAGATAGAAAATGAAAAAAGCAGTTATTATTCTAAGCGGGGGTTTAGACTCAGCATGCATGGTATCTTATTTGAAGAAAGGATACCAGTTGTATGGAATTACTTTTGCATACGGTCAAAGAGCATCTGAGGAGATAAAGGCTGCAAAGCGTATAGCAAAGTTACTAAAACTAAAGGAGCACAAAATTCTCGATATTGGTTTCATGAAGGAATTGTATGGAGATAGCAATGTCCTAACCAGTACAAAGAAAAAGATGCCTAGTACCTTTGAATATTCCATCGTGGTTCCAATCAGAAATGCAATTTTTCTCTCAATTGCCACAGCATGGGCATTTACCCTAAATGCAGAACTAGTTGCATATGGAGCACAAAAAGGAGATACAAAATATCCAGACTGCCGACCAGAATTTACTAGAAAAATTCAGACTGCCCTAAACCAAGGCGAATACGACGGAATTAAAAATAAAATAAGAAAAGAAATCAAAATTTGGTCGCCATATTCAGAGAACATTTCAAAAAGTGATTTAATAAAAAAAGGCTACAAGGAATTAGGAAATGAGATTTTCAAAACTTGGAGCTGTTATCTTAGCGGCAAGGTACAATGTGGAAAATGTGAATCCTGTAATAATAGAAAGATTGCATTTGCAAAAGCAAAGATTGAAGATAAAACCAAATATTTGAAATAAGATTAGAGAATTCTTCTTTTCAAAACAAATCTACGAGCACCAAGATACCATGCTGCAAATACCATACCTACAATTCCCCAGAATATCCAGTTTAGTGCTGTTTGCTGCATTTCTGGCTCATCACTCATAGTACAGTCAGTAATTTGTGATGTTTGTTCACATTCCCAACCATACATTACTACAGAGTCTTCAAAGAATGGGTTAACTTGCCATGATATGACTACTGCAACTGCGATAACTATTGCAAATTCAATAACAAACCAGCTAAAAAATGGCCATGATTCGCTTGGAACATGTATGTTATTTCGTGCAGGCATAATGATTTTCTAATTAGGGGATTATTTAATTTTTGATAGGATCTTACTTGTTTTGAATGGCTTTGAGTAGCTCTTCTTTGGTTTTTTGATCCTCAAATACCCCTCTAAATGCTGAAGATGTCATTTGAGCATCATTTCTGACACCTCTCATTTTCATACAGAGGTGCTCACCTTCTGCCATTACTGCTACTCCTTTAACACCCTGAGCATAAATCTCATCTGCAACATTTTTTGTAATTCTTTCTTGAATTTGCAATCTCTTTGAGAATTTTTCTACAACTCTAACTAGTTTAGATATTCCAAAGACACGACCATTTGGGATATATGCAATTTGTATTGTTCCGTAAAATGGTAACATGTGATGTTCACACATTGAATAGAATTGAATATTTTTTGCAACTACCATCTCAGAGTCTTCTGAAAATTGAACAGACAATTCAGAATCAGAGTCATATCCGGAAAAGATTTCAGTATATGCGTCTGCGATTCTTCTAGGAGTGTCCTTTAGACCTTCTCTAGTAGGATCCTCGCCGATTTCAATGATTAATTCACGTACGAGTTTTTTTACACGTTCTTTATCCATGTGATCTTAATTGATTTCAAAGGTTATTTTAAAGGATGTGAATTATTTACGCACGATTATTCTTGAACAACTATTTCTTTCTTGTAGAACATACCTGATATCATAAAAACAACGCCCAGTATTCCAATTAGGCTTCCAACAAACTCAATTGTTGATTCTACCCCTACAGCAAGTGGTGCTATGGCTAGTGCTATGAATGCTCCAAAAATCACCATTGGTAATCCAACACAAAGGATGATTGCTTTTGAAGTCATAATGAAAAACGAGATTGAAATCTATATGAAGTTTATGTTGACTCTTGTACAAGTTTTTCTGCTTTTGTTAGGAGTTCGTCTATTAACTGCAATTTTGAATTAATTTTTCGTTCAGAATCATCTAGATTGTTTCGTACATTGTCAATAATGGCAATCGCTTTTTCTACATAATACAATGCAGCGTTACTTCCTTTTACATCAGAATGAAGTAGCTTTGCTCTAGTCTCAAATTGGGAGAGTTCAGATGCGATTCTTTGTTTTTGAGATAATTGTATTTGATCAACATCAATTTGTTGCAAGTTATTTCTGTTGATTTCTTCGATATCATTGTGTATTGTGATGACTATTCTAATTTGTTTTGTGATTTGAGATGTAGAGTTTGAGGAGATTAGTTGGATTTTTGAGTTTTCCAACATTTTCACATAATCTAGCAAGCCAGAGGTTTTAGCCTGAACAATCAACGTATTGATTCTGTCAACATATTTTTCAGCTAATGCTTGTGCACGAATTATTTTATTTTTGTCATTTACTGTCTGAAGGTTTTTGTAAATTTCTAATCCTTTCAAAGCAATCTGATCAATAGTTTGTTTTGCTTTATCACTTTCACCTTGTTGATTATTCTGTTTGGCAAGTGTTAGAAGATTTTTCATTTCTGAAAAGTCAATATCTGCTCCAATCTTATCAGAAATTTGCTGGAGTCTTTGTAAATTCATCTCATATCGTTTGATGATTTGAGAATGATCAGGTAATGATGCGTCTTGTGCTTTAGTTTCAGCGATTTGATTTAGCATCTGACTGATTTGTTTGATTTTACTCATTGAAGAAATGAAATGTTCTCTTGCAGATTTTACATCTCCTTCTTTGATTGCAGCTTCTAATTGATCAATCTCATAAGCACTTTTGTCATATATCTCAAGAACTACCTGTCTGTTTTTCCAATCCTGGGTATTGTTATTTTCCATTTCATCGATGTTGTGTTTTATGTAGCGTTTTGCCTTTTCAGCAATTTTTAACATGTAATCTAAATCAGATGAAGCATCCACTTGCATAGCTGATGTTGGTAACAAAAGACCAGCAAAAGCAAAGATTGCAAGAATTCCATAAATTTTATTCATTTTTGTCAGTCTCCACGTTTGTTAATTTTATGAGGTTTTGTTGGTCTTTTTTAGTGATTTCAATTAATTCATGTCTTTCGAGTCTTTTTACTGCTCTCCACATTGTTGTTCTAGGTAAAAGGAATTTTTTTCTAAGATCACTTTCTAATGCGCTACCACCATTTTCATGAATAAATTTGATTATGTCTTTGTCATCTTCTCTAAGATCTGGCATTTCTAGGACCTTTTCAATATTGAATGGCTCGTTCCTCTCTGCAACTACAGTAGTTTGTGGAGCAGAAACGATTTGTTTTGGTTTGTTTTTCATCTTTATTGCAATTGCAGCGATTGCAGCGATTGCTACAGCGGCTCCACCTGCCACATACATCATAGAGTTATCATTATCTGCTGTTACAGGAGTTTCTTCAGGAGGCAAAACCTGGGATGATTCTGCTACTGCCAAGAAATATGTAATTTCAGCAGGACCGCTAGGAAGTAAAATTTTGGTTCTATCAGAATCCACATTCATATCAATAGGAAATGTTGACATTCCTACTATGACAGAGTTTTCCGGCATTACCACATTGAATTCAACAGGAGAATCTATCTCAAATGACCAAATTTTTCCATCTTTTGAAATTAACGAGTATGTGTCATAATTAATCAGAATGTTTGAAGACCCAAGAGTCTCAACTTGTAAAATGTTTTTTTCAGATTGTGTGGACAAAAGAAAACCATTTTCATCTTCTGCCACAAGATTTTCAAGAGAATCACCGTAAAGTGAGACCTCAGTATCAGGAAGAAGCGGATCAGAGTCTAAAGAATAAGTAACATGTGTCGATCCATCAGGAAAAAGAAAGAAATCGAGGGTTCGAGTAGAGCCAAAAGAGTGCTGTAGCGGTACAGACATAGCCAGCAGAATTAGGACGAAAGCTGCTACGTGTACACGTGCCATCAAAATCAGGGCATCTGTTGGGCTTAAAAGCATTCCATCATTCTTGGAATCTTCCAACCAACCACAGTACACTGACTCTTGGTTCATTTTCTAATACCTCAGATTCATAGATTCTAGGAGATTTTGGAAGTTTTTGAATTCATCAAAGAATTTTAGACCTTTTTCAGTTATCATGAATTTGCGGTTTCTATCGTCTCTTCTTGTTTCAACTAAGCCTGCATTGATCAATTTTTCACATTTATCAAGAACGGCATAGTGAGATAGGTTTGCTCTTCTGGAGATTGCAGACACAATAACGCCTTGCTGGCCTCCATTCATGGTAACATCTAAGATGTCTCCCATTATTCCCATTTCGGATCTGTATTGTTGTTTTGACATGCTGTAGTATACGAACCCCAGCTTTATGAGGGACATTTTGAAATTTCATATAGGAACGCATAGCGGAACAGCTTTGAAACGGCTAAAAATCAACTAAAAATGGCAATTTTGGTGGCGGGGGCGGAAAATTGTATTTTTTCGTGTGTGTAAAATGTGTGTAAAATTCGTTCTTTCATCTTTTTATTTGAGGAAAATGAAGTTAATTCGTGACTGGATTATTAGGTTCTTCCAAAGAAGACGAAGGTGGCGAAATGATGGAAGAAAGACCAGCCGAATCTATGCCTGAACCACCTCAAGAAATGGCTCAATCAGATTCTGATATCGGCATTTCATCATTGATGAACAAACGAGCAAAGCTAGAAGAGGCTATTGATTATGTTGGAGGCTTGATTGCAAACCTCAAAGAAAAAAGAACAAACCTCGAAAAGGAGATCGAAGAAGAATCTGTAGACATTAAAAATTTGAAGGAGAAGTTAATGAAAGTTTCAGATTATATCAATGAGGAAACACAAGGAATTGAGCAACTAACTCAGAAGAGAAATGCAGTTGAGCATGAGGCTGATGAGGTAGGATCATTAATTTCATCAATGAGAGAGAAATTATCTGGAATAGACAAAATCATCGATGACGAAGGAAAGAGAATTACTAGTTTCAAAGAGTCACGAGAAAAAACTTCTAGTTTTTAGAAAATCTACATAAATTTTGATTCAGAAGTTGGAATATCAAATTGCTCCATTCCAGTTGTTGGTACTGAAGGGAACTGTTCTCCTGATTGTGATTCTGCAACTGCTGCTGCTTCTGCTAAGATGCTGTCAGATTCAGCGTTTGTTGATTCTTCAACTCCGAATGATGATCCGCTGCTGCTGAAGGTTTCAGTCATTAGTCCACCTAACATCTCAGTCATTCTACCAATCTCTTGGTCTGCACCTGGCATGAATTTGACAAGTGATGATTTGAGTCCGTTCATGAGGCCGATTGTTGGCATCAATGTGGTAACTGTATCTCCTAGGTCGTGGAAGGTTGTTAATCTTAATTCAATTCTCTCCAAGCCCATTTTGGCGTTGGTCATAATTTTGTTAACTTTGCGAACTTCTACTAGTTCGTTTGATAATACTTTACTTGAATAGGTGTCGTGTGCTTGTTGAGCAGCTACGATTTTTTGGAAAATTTTCTGGTCTCTTTCTTGGAGTTTTTGGCACATGCCATCAAGTTTTCCGATTTGAGCCTGTAATCGTTTTACAGCCATTTCGACTCTTGGTTTTAGTGATCCTTTTGGTTTTAGGGTATCACCTAATTTGTCCATGAAACTCTGCTTTTGTGGAGCAGACCATTTGTCTTGGAAACTTGCCATGCGTACTGTTTTGAAATATGTTATTAATTTCCGGTGTGAATAATGGTTCACTAATCATAGAAATTGTGTGACTAGAATTCAGCAAAATGACTATAATCTGGGAAATTCATGCCTAGATTATGAATAAAACTGTCATTGCTGGAGGAATAGTAGCCATAGCGATTGCAGTTTCAATTGCATACGGGGCAGTGGCGAATCCAGGGGGAAATGAAGAAAAACGCGCTGATTCAGAGATTTGGAATTTCCGTTTTTCAGGACCAGAATTTCATGATGTTGCTTCTCACCAATTCGCACCGATATCATTAGACAAAAATGTTCCATACAAATTCGAATTCGTCCCTATGGGAGATTCACCAGAACGTCTGAGAATAACTGTGGGCGGAGATGGACATGGAGTTCGAGTATTCTCTGAAGAATTTATCTTACAAAGAGAATTGGTTGATACTGGAATCTCAAAATATTACACCTGGGACTATTCTGGAGACAAATATTTTGAAATTTCTGATCTGCAATGTAAGAATCAGAATACGTGCGATTATGATTTAATGGTTCAAAGATATGGCAATCTAAAGGGTTCTGTCAGCATTTCATTGATTGCAATCGATAGAAGCATCTAGTCTAAATTAATGGGGGCGTGGCCCTTTGGCAAAGCAATGTGAGATTCCCTCACTTTTGCCCGCACAAATGTGCTTTGGCTCTAATTTCTGCTCTGCAGGACCACGCAGGTCTAATCGATAGGATTTACATCCTTCCGCATTATTCTCAGTATGTCTTTATCGTATTTAACATATTCATGAAATAATTACAAAAAAACTAGGCTTTTTTTATAAATTAGAAATCATTCGATCAGATGTTAATTATAGTAGGTCAATCAAGAGGGAATTATGACGATAGAAGACGGAGAGAAGAAAGGCGGACTATCGTTATTTGCAAAACATGCAGTTCAATTTTACATTGTAGGCGCTAGCGGAGTTTTAGTAAATCTAGGTATCTTGTATATTCTAACAGACATTGCTGGATTCTGGTATGTCGCATCACAAATTATAGCAATCTCAGTTTCAATTACTACAAATTTCTTTTTCAACAGATACTGGACGTTTGGCAGTCATGTAGAAGACAAAAAGAATTCTGTAATGTACATAAAATTCCTCATAATTAGTGCTATTGGAATGGCCATCCAGTTGGGAATCACAGTCACCCTAGTCGAAAGTAGCGCATTTTACCACATGTATGGTGCTGGAATAGGAATTGCTGTAGCCAGCGGCATAAATTATGTCCTCAATAGAAGAGTCACCTTTGGGATAAAGTTCAAGAATTAAATTTGATGAGAACAGAGTGATTTTACAATGAATGCTAGAAAAAAACAGAGAATTGAGATAGTTGGACTTCTAGTAGGGATTTGGTTCATTTTATCACTCCCACTTCCATGGCTCATTACAGTACCAGATGTGGCACAACAGCAACTATTGATTATAGTTCAAATGACAGGATTGATCTCAATTCCATTTGTGGGTCTAGCAGTAGCATGGACTCTAAAACCAGAATTGGCAAATAGAGATTTGAAGAATGATTAGTGAATTACCGTTTAAATCAACAATACCAGAATTGGGAAAAATTATTGATGGCATAGAAAAAGCTGGAGAGAAAATTCTCGAGGTTTACGAAACAGATTTTTCAACTGAAAAGAAGGATGATGATTCACCAATCACACAAGCAGATATTGAAAGTAATAAAATTTTGAAAGAGGTTTTGGGAGAAACCGGAATTACCATATTATCTGAAGAAGATGTAGATGACAAGAAAAGATTATCAGAAGAAAAGGTCTGGATAGTTGATCCACTAGATGGAACAACGGATTTTGTAAACAGAACAGGAGAGTTTACTATAATGGTAGGATTAGTGGAAAAACAAAAATCCATTTTGGGTTTGATATATTGGCCTATCAAAAAGAAAATGTATTTAGCTGAATCTGGAAAAGGAGCATTTTGCCATAATGAGGAATGGGAAAAAATTGAGGTTTCAATGATGTCAGAAATACAGAATTGTCATGCTCTTGTAAGTAGACATCATCTTTCAGAAAAGGAGAAAAAGTTGTTAGATGAAATGGAGATTTCAGTTGTCACAAGTATTGGAAGTTCTCTCAAAGTAACAGAGATTGCATCTGGAGATGCCGAAATTTACATGACTACCACAAACAAGATGAAACAATGGGATACCTGTGCCTCTAATTGTATAATTTCAGAGGCAGGAGGAAAGATGACCGATATCTCAGGCAAGGAAATGGTATACAACACAGAATCAGTAAATCATGAAAATGGGATATTGGTAACTAATGGATTAATTCATCAAGATGCATTAAATGCTATTTCTAGATTAGATTCTTAGATTTCAAAAATTCTAGTACTTCTGCAGCACTCTCATCTAGAGATTTGTTCTCAGTATCTAGTACCAAATCAGCATTGTCTGGTGCCTCATATGGGTCGTCGATTCCGGTAAATCCCTTGATTTCTCCAGAACGTGCTTTTGCATACATTCCTTTGACATCACGTTCTTCACATTGTGCTAATGATGCATTGACATAAACTTCGTAGAATTTTGTATCATCCCCAATTATCTCTCTTGCATTTGCACGATTTTCCTTGTATGGGCTGATTAGTGAAACGCCCATTGGAACATCATGTTTTAGGAGCAATTTTGACAAATGAGCAACTCTTCTGTTGTGCTCATCTCTTGCTTCTTTTGAGAAATCTTTTGGTGAGAACCATTCTCTTAGTTCATCTCCGTCTAAAATGGCTAGATTTGGTATGGTTTCAGCAAGTTTTCTTACTATTGTGGTCTTACCTGAACAAGGTAAACCAGTCATCCATAAACAAAATGCCATGTAATTGGCAGTAAAATTACCGCTTAAGAATGTTATTTTGCCCAGTTTTGAGATTCTAGATAATCAATGTCTTTTAGAAGAGAGGTTACCTTTTCTGCAATTGCCGATATTGATTGAAACTGTTCAAACATTTCTTGTTCTTCTTCTTTTGAGAGAATTTCATTTTCAGCCTTTTCAAAAAATGCTTCTTCTCTTTTCATATGTTCTATTAGAAAAGTCGAATATACGCTCAAAAATCTAGCAACCGGTTCACGTTTGTCTTGACCTTCTTTCCATAGTTTTAGATTTTTTGAAATTGACCTTGCAATATTTCTACTAAATTCATGTTCAATTAACAGCTCACGAATCTCCTTGTTTAGATGGTCATATGATGCAACACAAGGAAAGTACGATCCTTCTTCTCTTGTAAAATGTACAGAGTCTAAAAATTCTGCAATTAGAAAATTAATCTTATCTATATCAGAAAATGGTATGTCTACTCCAGCATACAATGCTTTGTAGGATTTTGTAATTACTTTTTCAAGACGAAGGATATCCTGATGTTCATTTCGCAGAAATTCACTGGCGCTCATAATTCTAGTTTTTTTTCTTGGAGAAAATAGATTTTAGCTTTTCTTTATAGGAGTCTAGTTCCATCTTGAGGTTTTGAACCATTTCATCAGATTTATCGCCCATGAAAATAACAGAAATTTCAGATTTTTAAAGAGATCTATACGCCTAAGGTTTCAGATTTTGAGATATCTAGGTTGACTTTGTCACCTACAGACAAATTTAGCTGCTTGTATTCGTGCATGTCTAGTTTGATTGATGTTGTTCCTGGTGCTGCGCCGCCCATCATACCCATACCTCCACCTGAAATCATTTTGTTAAGATTTTTCATCATGTCATCCATGTTGGAAAATCCCATAACGTTTGGAGATGGATTTGCAGGTTGATTTCCTTCTGCCATATCTTTGGCTAAAGAAAGAGTGACTAGAACATATGGAGCACCATCAGGGGCTGCGTCAATTCTCATAACTACAAACTCTTTTCTCATATCATATTACCTGAAAAATCCATATTTTAACTATTCATGCTTTGCATTTTTTGTTGTTTAATTTCATTTAATTCATCTTCAAAGAAGAATTTGTCTTCAAATGCAGGTTTAAGATCATCAAGCCATATTGCGTTTTCATCATATTTTGCAAAGAACGGACGATTTACCCACTCTGGATTTCTTCCCTGAAGCATTCTGAAAACCATAACTTTGGTTCCATTTACTTCTGCAACTCCGTCAATCTGTACTTTTCCTGGTGTAGCTGACATTGATGGACCTCTAACGGTTCTTCCTAATCCACTTACTTTTTGAATTGCTTGTTGGAAGATTTTGTGTGCTTTCACTAGAGGTACTCCAAAGTAGTGTTGTGCTCCGGTATCTCTTACAACAAACATGTAGTATGGAATACAACCAAGCTCTACCTGTTTTTGCCACATTTCAGCCCACATGTCTGCATCATCGTTAATGTTGGTGAGAAGAGGAGATTGGGTTCTGATTTGTGCACCTGTTTCTCTGACATTTTTAATTGCAAGTTTTACTGCACCTGTTTTTAATTCTGCTAAATGATTGAAGTGTGCCATTATTGCAAGATGAATTCCTTTTTTGTTGACTCTACTAAATGTGTCTAGTGTTTCTTGATAGTCTTTGTCAGAGACAAATTTGTATGGCCAATAAGACAAAGCCTTTGTTCCTATTCGAATTGTTTTCAAATTTGGTAGATCTGCATCAAGTAGTGTATCGATGTAAGCAGAAAATATTTTTGCAGGCATTATCATTGGGTCTCCTCCAGTAAACAAAATATCTGAAATTTCAGGATGCTCTCTCACATACTGTGCTAGTTCATCACCTTCTTTCATTGCAAATTTCATTTCATCCATTCCAACAAATTGTGGCCATCTAAAACAAAAGCTACAATATGCATGGCATGTTTGTCCTTGACTAGGGAAAAAGAGGGTTGTTTCTTTGTATTTATGCTGCATTCCATAAAGCTTGGTTCCGTCTTTTAGCATTGGAACATTTAGCTCCATTTGTCCTGCAGGATGTGGGTTTAATTCTAATCTGATTTTATCTGCCATAGCTTTGATTTCTTTTGGAGCTGGGTTATTTTTTAAAACAGAAGCCATCATGTCATAATGCTCGGATTTTAGCATGTGTTTTTGTGGGAATGTCAAATTAAACATTGAATCCCCAGGCACATTATCCCAATCAATCAATTGTTCAATTACGTAATTATTTGCCTTGAAGGGTAAAACTTGTGCAACTACCTCCATTTCAAAAATTTGCTCTTCGGTAAACTTTTCAATTTGTGGAATTTTCCTCAGGTTTGAAAGTGTGTATGATTTGATCGCTGGTGAAGAATCAACACCCCAAAGAGATTCTTGTGGATTAGTTGTTTGCGCCATTCCATCATTACGACAAATCCTCTGTTAAACTTTAGGATCTGCCACACACGAACAAATTGTGCCTGAAAATGCGATTTTTGAAAAAAATTGACAGTTTTTTAAAAACTTGACGACAAATCTACTAACTTAAGTTCAGGATTCTCAAAAAATATTAGGATGGCAGAAGAAATTAGTGAAATTTCAGTTGGTCAATTCGATACAGTATCTCAACTGATCGCATCCTCAGTATCTTTGCAATTAGCTGTAATTGGATTGATTATAGGAATTATCATAATTAGCGTAGTTTATAGAAAATTTTCATTTTGGGTTAAGACACAAAAATTCAATCACGTAAGACCACATGTTGCAAGATTTGCAAGAAAAATTATTTTACCATTTTTGGCAATTGCTTTAATTTCATCTGTAAACATGTACATCCAAGTTTTCGAATTGTTTGATGAAGAATCAACAGGAATGCAATTGGAAGGAGAACTTGCACCAAGCGAAGTTTTTGCAAAAATGTTGAACACTCTGAATATTTTGGTTATAGGATATACAATTTCACAGCTAGTTCCAATTGCACTAACAAAACGTGATAGTTCTGTTTTAGAACGACAAGATTTTGAGGCTTGGAGGGAAATGAGAGGATTCCCAGATGATGCTGATGATTTTTTCCACAAATTGTACAAATGGATCCCACCAAAACAAAAACCAGATGATTTGACTGATGAAGAATTTAATTCATACATGCAAACAGAACAGGGAATACAATATCTCGAAAGTTTTCGTACTTCACAAGGAAACCCAATTGGAAGTTATGAGAAAAATGCCAAGAACCCATTTGAACAATGGAAAAAATCTGAGCGTAAAAAATATGAAAAATACTTCAATTATTGTACAAGTGGGAACAATGCATCGGGAAGAAAGTTATTTCCAGGAGTAATTCCTGAGGAGATTTATCCCATAGATATCTGGAGAGAACAAAAAAGGAATAGTGGTTTTGATCCAATAATTTCTGGAAATAAACCGCCAGGACACTCAAGAAAACAAAAAGAAGGAGTTCCAAAATCAGCAAAACAGGTTTTACCAATTCTCATTTTTGTTGGCGTGGTAATTGGAGTAGTATCTTGGTGGCAAGTTGATCTAATAGTTTTAGCAACTGCAACAGGTGGACTTGCATTTGGTGTTGGATTAGCATTAAAAGAAACGTTAGAGAATTACTTTTCTTACATACTTATCAGAAAAGACAAGGTTGTCAAAGAAGGAGACAGAGTACAATTACAGAGTGGATACAACGGTTATGTACATAAAATTACACCAAGAGTAACATACATTCGTCATGGATTAAATGAATCAGTTGCAATAATTCCAACTAGACAATTAGTTAGTGCAGAAATAATTAATTATACAAAAGAGATCAAACTTGTTCCTGCTGTTGTAAATGTTGGTGTTTCATATTTGAATAATCCAAGACAAGTCACATCAATTTTAGTCAAAGTTGGAAAACGTGCAATGGTTGAAGCCAGAGATGCAAAAGGAAGACATCTTGTAAGACAAAATAGATGTCCATATCTAGAAGAAAACAAACCTAGTTGTGGATGTGACAAAGACATTCATGTGGATGTAACACAACCGGTTGTACGATTTGACAAGTTTAATGATTCATCTTTGGACTTTTCAATGTGGGTTTACGTTAGAGATTATGGTGCACAATTCAAAACAAAAAGTGATATGCGTCTGATTATGTACGAAGAGTTCAAGAAATATGATATTAGAATTCCATGGCCAATTAGAACAGTTTACCAAGGTGATGAAAAGCGTGAAGAGCAGGAGATTAACCAACTTGACTCTAAGCGTAACGAGGTAATGGATGAGTATGGATTAGGAGACTTGGGTCGTGGTGAATCAGGAGATGAATAGTAATGATTAATTTATTTAAGAAAATCAAAATTGATGTTGAAAGACATCATTAAGTTCATTTTAAAAAATTCAATAATTTTTGCTTTAGTTTCATTTGCATTTTCTATGATTGGTGCCTTCTTTCCTGAAAGTGAATTTACAGTTGTGATTGGAAATCCGCTTGTAGTGAGTAGCGTTACGTATGAACACGTGTTAGGTCATGTTTTTTGGGGGGCAATCATCGGATTAGGGACATTAAGTATTAGATACATAATTCTAGGTGGAAGTTTTGCAATCTTCTTAGATTCAGATCATTTACTACAATTTTTAGATATAGAGTTAGTCTCAAGAATGAGTCATTCAATTCCATTTGCGGTAATTGTCTCTATAGTATTTTTTGTAATTCTACGAGGAAAAGATATCAGAATATGTGCTGTTGCATTCGGTGCGGTTTTATCACACATTGCATTTGATATTTTCTTAGCAGATGTTGCACTTAATTCAGGTACAGAATTTCCATTGTTTTCACCATTTACATTTGAAACAATATCATTTCAGGGACTAGATTGGCTTGGAATTCAGATTATTGGGGTAAGTATAGTAGCAATTGTAAGCTATTTTTACAAAAGAAAGGAGATTAAACTGAAAAATAATCTTACGAAAACTTAAGAATCCGTTTTGATTCGTTGATTTAATGGCAAAATTTACAGTTGTTGGGGGAGAAGCATCATCAGATCTAGCCAAAAGAATTGCTAGAAAAATAAAATCGCCATATATTAAAACTGAAAAAAAAGTATTCCCAGACGGAGAAAGTAAAATAACAATTAATCAGATTCCAAAAAAAAGTATAGTGGTAGTAGTCCAATCAACCTATCCACCAGTTGATTCAAATCTTTTAGAATTATTGAGTATTGTTTCAAAAGTACAAAAATTTTCATCAAAAGTATATGCAGTTATTCCTTACATGGGATATGCAAGACAAGATAGAGAGTTTCTTGGAGGAGAAATAATCACCATAGGAGTTGTTGGAAAATTACTCAAAGCAGCAGGTGTAAAAAAAGTTCTCACAGTAGATATTCACAGTAAATTAGCATTAAAAGAACTAAAAATTTCATCAGAAAATGTTTCAGCGATGGAAGTTTTAGTCAAACATTTTAAGAAAATGAAGATGAAAAATCCAGTAGTTGTATCACCGGATTTGGGAGGAAAAGATAGAGCTGTAAAGTTTTCTGAACTTTTAAAGACAGATTTCATCGCGTTAAAGAAACAGAGAGACAGAAAAACTGGTAAAGTGAAAATTCTTTCAGGAAAAGTTGATGTTAAAGACAGAGATTTGATTTTGGTAGATGATATGATTAGTACTGGTGGAAGTATTATCAAAGCAACTCAATTTTTAAAGAAACAAAAATGCAGGCGTGTTTTTGTAGCATGCACACATGCGTTATTGGTCAATGATGCTGCAAAAAAGATCAAAAATGCAGGCGTATCTCAAATAATTAGCACAAATACCATACCGGGTGAATCTGCAAAAGTGGATGTATCAAAAGTTATTTCGGATGCATTGAAGTGAAAATAATATAATGAAAATAGTTTATCTTGGAACATCTGCTGCTGCACCAACAGTGGAACGTTCACTAACATGCATTTGTCTTGTTCGTGAAAATGAGGTTTTAATGTTTGATGCAGGTGAAGGTGCACAAGTTGCCTATTTGAAAGCAGGATTGCCATGGAACAAAAAAATGAAAATATTTGTTACACATCTTCATGGAGATCACTGTTTAGGTATTTTAGGTCTTTTACAAACAATGTCATTACAAAAAAGAACAGAAGCTGTTGAGATTTATGGTCCATCTGGAATTGAAGAATTCATTACAGCAAATATCAAAGTATTAAATTTTGGATTACCATTTCCAGTTTTCATTACAATTGTAGATGAAGGTAATGTTGTAAAAGAAAAAAATTATCAAATAAATTGTTGTGAAGCACAACATGGAATTCCTGCATTTTCATATTGTTTTGAAGAAAATGAAAGAGCTGGGGTATTCTATCCAGAAAAAGCAAAAGAGTTGGGAATTCCAGAAGGAAAATTATGGCAGGAGTTACAAAATGGAAATTCCATCGAGATTAACGGGAAAAATATTGATTCGTCACAAGTAACAGGGGAGAAGAGACCGGGTAAGAAAATTGGTATTTCAGGCGATACACGTCCAACTCAAAAATTAAAAGAATTTTTTAAAAATAGTGATTATTTGAGTTTTGATTGTACATTTTCATATGAACTAAAGGATAGAGCAATTGAAACTAATCATTCAACAGCAAAAGAAGCTGCAGAACTTGCAAAAGAAGCAAATGTAAAAAATCTCATTTTAACACACTTTTCTGCAAGATATAGTGACGAATCAGTTTTGATAGATGAAGCAAAACAGACCCATAATTCAGTTATAGCTGCAAAAGATCTTCTTGAAATTGATATTTAGATCAGTCATCAAATTTTAGTAAGTCAATTTCAGGTAGTTCTGTTTCATCAATAGTATTTTCAACTTGACCTGCAACATCAACTACTGTATCTCCAGCCTTCAAACCAACATCATACAATGTATCACCTACTTGACTTGTATGTTGATTGTATTCCTTAATGTTAGTGGCATCTGCAACTAATGCATCAAGAATCATTGTACCAGCTGGAAATTGACTTACTGTTTCAGGTAAGAATAAAATTCCACCTGCTACCAATACTGCACCAATTATTGCTAATTGTACTTTCATAGCAAATGCTGTAAAAATCGATTTTTCATAACTGAGCTAAAAAAAAGCTCTCAAAATGGATAGAAATAGCTAGTTACTTAATTTGTGAGCGAATCAATCACTTGTTCTATGTTATTTGAGCGTAAAACTATCTTTATTGGACCAAGAGATGATTCGTTTGCCTCACTACATAATGCTACAGTATTTACAAATGCAGCCTGTTTATTGAGATAAAACCACGTAGAGTCACCATCGTTATTTCGTTTGAGAATTCGTTGGTAGGTACTTTTGATGTTTTTTTCATGTATTGATTTGGATATATGAGATAGCGTTGAAAAATTATTTGTCTTTCCACTAATTTCTGTTTCAGATACATCTAGTTCTATTTCAGGGAAAATATTATTCACTGCAGTTTTTATTTTATCGGGATCTTCAGAAGGGTTTATTGTACAAAAAATCTGTATTGTTGTTTTTTGATTCATTATTCTATCCACTTTTGAAAAATTTTAATTGCTGATTCTACCATTTGATTAATCGTTACATTGTTATTTTCTATAGATTCATCAGCAAGTTCAATAATTTCTTTTAATCCAACCCCAATTTCTCGATTATCACGCTCTTCAAATTTTTCTCTTGTTAATGGATCGTCTGATCTTTTACGTTCGCGTAAAAAATTAAATCTTGTATCAGGAGCTGCATCTACAGCTAATAATTTCACATTTCCAGTTTCTTTTAAAACATTGATTTCATGTATGGAACGTACACCATCAATGATTATGATTTCATGAGTTGATGCTTTAATTGATTCTTTAAGTAATTCTGCAATAGCCCCTGGTCCATTTTTTTCACGTAGCTCTAACATCAGTTTTCCTAAATTTGCTCCTGTAGGTTCTAAATTTTGTCTTTTAGCTTCTGCTCTAACACCATCACCGAGACTAAAAGTTTCATAACCATCTTCTTTTAATTTTGAAACAATAGTTGATTTCCCTGCTCCAGGCATTCCGGTTAAACATACAACTAGTTTTGACACAGATTATTTTTGAATGACTAGTCTATGAAGGTAGCGATAAATAATTACTAATGTTTTGTTTTTCATGAGAGTCTTTGTTGCGATTGAGATTTCGAAAACTCAAATTTTAGAAAATATTAAGAAATTTCAAGAAAATGTAAAGATAGATGCAAAGCCTACAAGAACTGATCAAATTCATTTTACATTACAATTTCTAGGAGAAATTGATGAAATATTATGTGAAAAAATAAAAAATGCATTGAATGAAATATCTTTTTATGAATTTGAAATATCTTTGAATGGTGTAGGAGGTTTTCCAAATTTAAAAAATCCCAGAGTAATTTGGATTGGAATTGAAAAAAATGGTGCAGAAAAGCTAATTTCACTAGCAAAAAAAGTAGAAATGAAATTAATTTCGTTAGGTTTTGAACAAGACAAAAAATTCAAGCCTCACTTGACGGTTTTTAGAGTAAAAAAGCGCATTGGAGATGTTTCGTCTATAATGAAAGATTTTGAGACTACAAATTTTGGTGCAGAGATAGTATCAAAAATTAAGTTAAAAAAAAGCGTTTTAAGTCCAAAGGGACCAGAGTATTCAGATTTACTGGAGGTTAATGCAAAATGAAAAATGATATTATAAAAAAATCAAAACAAATAGCAATTCCAAATAATACACAACGAAAAAAAGTCGACAAGATTGCAAACCAAGTTTTTAGTCTTGTAAACAAAGAAGCTAAAAAGCAAAAAGCAGTTGTCTCAGTTCATTTTGGAGGCTCATATGCAAAAGAAACCTGGACCCCAGAAAAAATTGATATTGATATTTTTGTCAAGTTCAAAAAAACAACTTCAGAAAAAAATTTTGAAAAAGTTGGTAAAAAAATTGGGTTTGATTCTCTTAAAAAATTCAAACCGTATGTAAGATATTCTGAACATCCATTTGTTGAAGCTGACATTGATGGAGTGGGAGTAAATGTTGTGCCATGTTATGATATTAAAAAAGGTGAATGGAAAAGTGCGGCAGATAGATCTACATTCCATACTGAGTTTATGAGTGAAAAATTAACTGGTTCAATGAAAGATGATATTAGAATTTTGAAATGTTTTTTAAAAATTAATGGAATGTATGGTGCAGAAATTGCAAAACAAGGATTTAGTGGATACGTCTGTGAAGTTTTAGTATACTATTTGGGAAGTTTTGAAAATGTGTTAAAGAAAATTTCAAAAGTAAAAAATAATGAGATGATAGGAGAATCGCCAAGAAAATTTGAATCTCCTCTAGTCATCATAGACCCAATAGACAGAAATAGAAACTTGGGTGCGGCAATATCAATTCAAAATGTTACCAATTTCATTTTAATTGCTAGAAATTTCTTAAAGAAAAGTTCTTTATCATACTTTAAGGAAAAATCAAAAGATAAAATTCCTGCAGAATTGGCAAAAAATACACTAGTTGTAAACTTCAAGTACAAAAAAAGAAGTGATGACATTATTTATGGACAAATCAAAAGGGCTGCAACTTCAATTGAATCTCAAATGACTAAAGAAGGATTCAATGTTTTGAGAAGTGATGCTGTTGCGTATGATGAGAGTAAAGCTAGTTTGTTATTCCTTTTAGAATCATTAACTATTTCAAAAAATGAAATTAGAACTGGCCCTGATGTGTTTTCTGGAGATTTTTCAACTAAATTTATTCAGATTAATTCAAAAAAATCTAAACTAATGTGGGCAGATAAGGATGGGAAATTAAAGACATTGCAAACTAGAAGATATGAAAATGCTAAATCATATCTAAGTGATTTGATAAAAAATCACATTGGAGAATCTGGAATTCCAAAAGGATTAAGAACAGATTTTAAAAATGGATTTAAAATTTCAAATGGAAAAGGCAAACAAAACAAATCTGTTAAAAAGAGTATTTCAAAAATGATAACTACAGATGACACAACGTTTTCAGCAAATTAGTACGTTTGAAGAGGAACCATACAGCAAAATTCTTTGTTTTCCAAAAGTAAAAGAATCTGAAGTCAAAAAACGCCTTAAAGAATTAAAAAAATTAGGAGTTACACATGTTTCATTTACCGGTCCATTACAAATTGAAAAATGTCACATACTTGGAAAAGGCTATGTCGGAATGGTTGTTCTTGCGAAAAAAAATAATGAAATTGTTGCATTAAAAATTAGGAGAATAGATTCACCAAGAAAGAATATGTCAAATGAAGCTAAATTACTTCAAATCGTAAACAAATTAGGCATTGGCCCAAAATTTATCAAAAATTCAAAAAATTTTTTGGTTATGGAATACATTGACGGTGAAAAAATTATTGATTGGGCGAAGAAAACCGAGACAAAATCTCAAGAAGTTCGTTCTGTTCTGAATAATGTTTTGAGAGAATGTTATCTTTTAGATGATGCAGGATTGGATCATGGAGAATTAAGTACTATAGACAAACATGTGATAGTTGGAAAAAATAAAAATACAATTATAGATTTTGAAAGTTCCAGTACTAACAGAAAACCATCAAATGTAACAGGTGCAACACAAGGAATCCTAATTGGAACAGGATTAGCTAAAATTATTCAAAAAAAAGTGAAATTACCTCCAAAAGAAACCATAATCAATCTAATTCGACAATACAAGAAAAATCCAAACTTGGAAAATTTTGAGAAAATTACTATAGGTTTGAAACTACAAACCCCAGGTAGATTCGAAGAAGAAGTGTCATTATTACGTTCAGACAAGAAACTTGGACCACTAATCAGAAGAATTGGACCGTGTAGTATGCGAATAACAAAAAATCCGTTTCAGACATTGGTAGAGGCAATAATTTATCAGCAATTATCAGAAGCTTCTGCTACTGCAATAACTAAGAGATTTCTAAAACTTTACAAAAAATTTCCTACACCAAGACAGGTAAACAATACAACTGATAAGAAATTAAAAGACATAGGACTTTCAGGAACAAAAATCAATTACATGAAAGGATTAGCAAAACTTGTAGTCAAAAAAGAAATTGATTTTAGAAAAATTTCCAAGTTGAGTGATGAACAAGTTATTGAAGAGTTAACGAAAATCAAGGGAATAGGAAATTGGACCACACAAATTTATCTTATGTTTTGTTTACAAAGAAAAGATGTTTTCCCAGTAGGTGATTTAGGAATACAAAAGGGAATTAGAGATTTATTTTCATTAAAGGAGCTACCAGACCCAAAAACTATGGAAAAATTTTCTTCTAGATGGAAGCCAAATCGTAGTATTGCGTGCTGGTATATTTGGAAGAGTCAGAGAATTAATTCTATAGGCTAATGAAATAATTAAATCGTGGTGGGATTAAAAGAAGGCATGGGTACATGTTCTATTTGTAGGAAAATTTCTGCAACTGACAGTGATCATTTACATTGTATAGAGAAAAGACGAATAGAATTAGAAAATGTACAGTTGAAAGACACTATAACTGAAAAATTAGATTTAGAAAAAGATCCAAACAATATGGGTAAAGAGATCAAAGCATTGTTAGGACATATGAATAGAGAAAAAGAAAAGTCTGAATAATTAGTGATCTTGTGTAGTTGGTCTGATTAGAATTTCATTTACGTTCATGTGATTTGGTGCATCAATTGCAAAGATTATTGCGTTTGATATGTCATCTGCTTGTAATGCTTCCATTTGTTTACCTTTTTCAATGAATCCTTGTAGAGAATCTTCGGTGATTGTGTTTGTTAATTCAGTCTGTACGACACCAGGTTCTATACTAGTAACTCGGATGTTTTTTCTTACAGAAAGTTCTTGTCTCAAACCTTCTGAGAATGCAGTCACTGCGTGTTTTGTTGCACAGTAAACACTTCCTGCTGGGAAGACGATTCTTCCTGCAACAGATGAAATGTTAATGATATGGCCCGATTTTTTCTCAGTCATTGTAGGGACGACTGCGGCAGTGCAGTACAATACACCTTTGATGTTTACATCTATCATTCTGTCCCACTCATCAACTTTTAGTGATTTTACAAAACTAAGAGGCATTAATCCAGCATTATTTACCAAAACATCTACGGTTCCATACTTGTCTAGTGCTTGTTTAACTAAATTATCACAATCTGCTTTTTTGGTTACGTCTGTTTCACAGATAGTTATTTCTCCACCGTCATCGGTGATTTCTTTTTTCAAAGTTTCCAGTCTATCTAATCTTCTTGCTCCAGCAACTATTTTTGCGCCTTTTTTTGCAAGTGCTTTGGCAGTTGAATGACCAATTCCGCTAGATGCACCAGTAATTACTACAACCTTATCTTGTATCAAAGCTAAATTTTATGAAATTCGTAGTGACTAAAAATGTTACGTGATTATATAAAAAGAAGATTTAGCAGTCGTGTCCGCCACATCCACATCCACTGTGAGTCTCAGTACCTTGAGATACACTTGGTCTGCATTTGGAACATTTGTCTCCCCCATCTGCGGAAAAGAATCCAATTCCACATGTTACACATTTCATGCTTGGCATACCAGTTGCTCATATAATGAGTATTTTACGTTATGGTTTACATGCCTTGTGCGGTTTCTATCATCCACATCTCAACGATTCCACCAATTAACAATAATGCAACAACAGCCCCAATTTCAATGGAAATGAGAAGTTTGTCGTTTTTAATCTGATTCCAGTTTTTCCGAATTACGTCTTTTGCTAGTAACGTACTACGTGACATTGCAATAGAGTATGCACCCACTTCCATCAACCCAAATGGCGTCAAAAGTACTGCCAGTGGATTTAGCTGAGCTACCTCAGCATTTGTAGCAGCTATTGCTGAATATGCAAATCCGGTTGAATAAGCTGAAAATAATCCCCATACAACTCCAAATCCTGGTATAAACATCGGTAATGCGATTGTTGTATTATGTACAAAGATACCAATTCCATCTATTGTGTCAACAAGTTCTTCAAAGAAACTCATTATCTCTTCGATTTCTTCTTCTGTAGGTTCGCTTGTTACAGCAGAGCCACCATAAACAACTGCAAAAATTGCAGTGAAGATGAAGAATAAGATTATTCTTTTTATGGTTAGCATGGTGCACGTTTAATCGATCTATATTTGAGGTTTTGTCGTAAAACAGATTTAATTAAAACTCCAATCACTATTTGGAATGGACGAAGAAATTTCCTCTGCAGTTAGTTATGCGTTGAACAAGGGGTTCCAGATTCATCCAGATGCACTGGAAATTTTACATAAAATCGATGTTAGAGAATTGGGTCAAATCATCAAAGATGTAGTTAAAGAAAAGACGAAACAAAAGCAGTTTTTGATAAATGAAGAAGATTTTGAAATTTATCTAGGAATAAAGGATGACGAGGAACATCAAGTGGAGTTTGAGATTTTATCAGACCCTACTGAGAAGATCACTTCGGCTGAAGGTGTTGAGGGGTATGGTGCTTTGTTTGCTAGTAGATTTAACAAATTAAGACAGATAATGTCAGATAGGCCAGAATCAAAAAAGGTCAAAGATATTGAATCTGTAAAATCAATCACAAAAAATGATGATGAACTGTATGTGTGGGGATTAGTAACAGATAGAAAATCTGATAGAAATATTACAAAAATCACAGTTGAAGACCCAACTAGTTCCATGGAAATAGTAGTCTTTGAAGGAGACCTAAAAGATGCTGCAGATACTTTACTCATGGACCAATTTGCAATGTTTAAGATAGTTCCAGCCAAGAATGGTGGGTTTTTTGCAAAAGACATCATATTACCAGATATTCCAGAGCACACCACAAATCGCTCAAAAACTGAAACTTATGCTGTCTTCTTATCCGATTTACATGTAGGTAGTAAGTTCTTCATGGAAGAAGAATTATCTGAATTTATCAAGTGGATTTCTAGCGCAGACCCAATCGCTCGGAAAATCCGATTTGTTGTAATCGGAGGGGATTTGATTGACGGAGTAGGTGTTTTCCCAGGTCAAGACAAGGTTTTAGATCAGCTAACCACTGAAGACCAACTACAAAAGACGTTTGAGGTTTTAGATAAGATACCAAAACACATCAAGGTCTTTCTCATATCTGGAAACCACGATGCAGGAAGAAAGGCACTTCCACAACCGGCAATCCCAAAGATGTACAATTCAGAATTGTGGGATAGAGAGAATTTCTTTATGTTAGGAAATCCATCTATGGTCTCACTAAATGGAGTTAAGGTTTTGATGTATCATGGTCAATCGATTGATGATGTGGTCAGAACCACACCAGGAGTGAGTTATGACAAGCCGGCTGCAGTAATGAGACACTTTCTCAAAGCCAGACATATGAGCCCAATTTATGGAAGTCGAACCCCAATTGCGCCTGAAACTGAAGATATGATGGTTATTGATGATGTTCCAGACATCTTCCATTCTGGTCATGTCCACTTTGTAGGCTTGGATATGTACAAAGGAGTACTAATAGTAAATTCTGGGGCTTGGCAAAGACAGACCGATTTCCAAGAAAGTGTAGGAATTACCCCTACCCCAGGAATGGCCATTATAGTCAATCTACAAACAATGAAGGTTTACCAAAAGGACTTTCGTGTTCGAGAATCAGACTTTATTGAACCAAAACATGCAGAGCCTGCATCCCTTAGTTAGAGGTATTAATCGTATTTTCCACTGCCTAGCCTTTTCTTGACTCGTTGTGGTTTTGAGTGGGCTCTAATCATATGCCTCATTGTTCTTTCAGGCTCTGAAAATTTCATGCCACATATTTTACACTCTAGGCTTGTTGTGTCTTTAGATTTTCTGTTAAAGAGACCCATTGATTGGGGGATGAAATTGGAGCGTATTTAGTTTGTGGTTAAAGAATGTCCTGTAATAACATCTCATCTTTGAAGGTGGTTTTCACCATATCAGGTGAGACTGTAATTCTGAATTTTTTTGTGTTTCCATGAGTGCCTTGGTGGACGATTCTTCCAGCAATGATTCCTGACATTTCTATCTCGCTCAGCATCTGGGTAACTCTTCTTTGAGTGAGCTCTTTTTGGCGTATATCTTTACAGAGGTTTTTGTAGGTTGAATATACCTCGCCTGTGGATATCTCTGAAGATTTCATAATTGATAAGATTAGTAATTTTTCATGTAGTGGGTATGAGCGAAGTGCTACCACCTCTTTGTTTTCCTCGATCTTTTCGGCTGCCATTCTGATATGCTCTTCTGTTACAGTTGGTTCCTGGTTTCTTTCGGCAATTTCGGCTGCAACTCGTAGGAGGTCTAGTGCACGTCTGGCATCTCCAGATTCTCTTCCAGCCATGGCAGAACAGAGGTTCAAGGCTGCGTCTGAGACTATGCCTTCTTCAAAGGCCACCTCAATTCTGGCATCCAAAATCTCTTTGATTTGTGGGAGATTGTAGTTTGTGAAAATTACCTCCTCCTCACTCAAAGTACTGATGACTCTAGGGTCTAGTCTTTCTTTGAAGGTTAGGTCATTTGATACACCAATTAATGTAAGTGAGCCTGTGGTTAATCGCTCGTTTGCTCGGGTTATTTGGTAAAGTACGTCTTTGCCTGTTTTCTGGATTAGTTCTGCCAAGTAGTCAATTTCGTCAATAACGAAGACTGCATTTACCTCGTTTTTGTCTAAAACATAGATAATTCTGTTGAAGACCTCACTGATAGATAGTCCTGTGCTTGGGAGCCACATCTTCTCGTCGTTGGTCTTCTGACTGCCTAGTCCTAGTTGTCTGCCAAATGAGACCAGGAGTCCGTATAATGTGGTCTCTTGTTTTGCGTTTGTATATGCTAGTTTGATTGGAAATGATCCCTCTTCAACCCTTTTTTGGATTTTTGAGAGTACTTTTTTGATTACAAGCGTCTTGCCTGTTCCAGGCTTGCCATACACCAGTAGGTTTGATGGCCTTGATTCCATTAAAATTGGTAATAGTGATTGTGTGATTTTCTCCTGCTCAGGGTCCCTGTGGAGGATATCATTAGGCATGAATGTGAAGTGAAGTACATCTCTATTCTTGATTAGAGTTTTGCCGTTTTGGGCTGCATCTAAAAGACGGTCAATTGGATCGATAGTAGTAGTACTCATGTTGAGATCATTTACTATTTCAAAACAACAGTTCAACTGATCTTTTTGAAAAACTTCACAAGACTGATCGTTCTTGTTGACTCTTCTCAGATCGATAGGATCGCTCCCAGACACCTTCATTTCTAATGACAGATTAGATTGTATAATAAAATAAAATAAAATTAGTATAGATATGAATTCTCATTTTAAAAAAATTAGAAAAGAGAACACTGGAAAGATAGGTGTGTGGGATATCAAAAAAATGAAAATTAAGAGAGGAAATATAGATGAAATGTGAGAATAAAAGACAGTTAACAACTGTTAAGGTGGTGTTAAGGAAAGCCGAAAGAAGGTCATTTTACCCCCTAATTTCCAGTCTAGGCGTGAAGATGGGTGTTAACATTGTTAATATCATAAAATCACCCCTTTATTTCCAGTCTAGGCACGAAATATCTTGGATTATGGGGGGGTTACGAGACTGTTCTGTTAATATCGGAAAAACACTCAGGCACGGCTCAGGCATGTCAATGTTAACAAACCAGTTAGTTAACAATTCTCAGAAGATCAGTTGATGAGTTAAGGTTGGATCCTTATTGATCTGAATGGCAGGAAAAAGAATTAGAATAGATCTAGAGGACAAGGATGGGGCCAAATACAAGTTCAACTTAGAAGGCAACATTAACCGTGATAAAGTCCTCAAAATTTTCGATTTACTAGACTTAATGAATATTGAAGAAACCGCAGACAACCCTGGTGTAGAGTCAGTTGGTGGTAAAATATGGCATATTGTAGACAAGTACTATCCAACAGGCAAATTCACCTCTTCAGACATACTAGAGAAATATGAGGATGAGTTCAACGAACCAATCAAACTTAGTGTGATTTCAACATATTTGGCCAGATTTACCTCCAAAAACAAGGTTGAAAGAGCCAAAAAAGGCAGAGAATGGGCTTACCACACTCTTAAACTCACAAACACCGCCCCAAAACTATCAGAAAACTAGGAAATACGCACTTTTCGGACCACTAAATGGTCTCCTTCCAGGCCTATTTTGAGATAATCACCCTTCTGCATCTCCAAATATCGTCTAAATTGCTTAGGTATGGATATGGTTCCGCCCGATGTAATCTTCACTAATTCTTCAGGAACCTCACTCATATCATAATATATGATAAACTAGTATTAATTAATTATGTTTATAATTATATCATAAATTATAATAAAAAATACGACTAAAACTACCAAAAAATCATCATTTCAAACACAAGTCAACAAAGTCAAAAAACCCTTCAAATAATGAAATCTGCCGTGATTTTACCCAATTAGGAGGTCTGTGGGGCTATAGTTTGTGGTGTTCCACCTGATCCAGACAACCTGGAAAGGCCGTTTTGGGTAATTGAATAGCTGTATGGCTTTGCATTGGTGTTTCTCTGGACCAACCCATCGTCAGACATTTTCTTCATTGTCCTTGAAATATGCTCTCTACTCTTACCAAGTGTGATTTGAATATCACGTGATGTGCGTGACCTGTCTGTGATTAGTCTCAACACAGCCTCAACAATATCACCACTACTCATGTTAGGTGTTCTCTCTACTCTAGCTGGAACTGGGACCTGCTCAGGCACGACTTGTACCTGTTTCTCTACAACTTGTACCGGTTTTTCCTCATTTTTTACAATATTTTGTGGTGTTTCTTGAGAAAAGCTGAGATTTTCCAAGTCAATTGCGTCTAATTTGATTTTAAGATCAATTAACTGTCTTTCATAGAACTCCAAGCGCTCTGAATCTTGCTTTGTTTGCTCATTAGAGGCTGAAATTGACTTTAATTTGGAATATACGAATAATGTGAATAATCCTCCTATGAAGGCCAATATGAGCCCAAATATCACGTCTAGGTCAGGAATCTCAACTAACATGACATATCATGATGAATTTGTGATTTATCGTGATTGGACAACATTATTTCACACTTAGACTAATCAAAATTCCATCACACTAATGCAGCACAACCATACATTCTAGGCACAAATCACATAGCCGTAGTTTGCTTCACAACACGCTCTATCACACTAATGATTTCTTGTTCCTTCTCAGGGAAAACATCACTATCTTTTATCACACTCATTCGTTCGGAGAGTTGTGATATTACATCAATATCATCAGGCAAAACCACGCCTAGTATGCCTAAAACTATGAATGAATAATACAAGCCTGAAAGCTTGTCCCTGGACTGAGAAACCTGCCTGTAATAGGCACCTTTAGTCATAGTAAATTCGACATCAGAAAGGTTCTTTGATTTTAAAATTATTTCAATTTGTCTCTCTGTAAATAGCGATTTTTTGATAATTTCTCTTAAAACATTGGAAAAATTAGATTTAGTGGGGTCACTCAAAGCTATACAAATCTGTATACCAGTACTTGAATAAAACTTAAAGGGTCATCCTTGAAGGGGGAACATGACCGGAAAAGTAGAAGAATTGCTCCTTTCTGAGCGTAAAAAGTCACCATTATTGTTCGTACTAATCGATTCAGAGGTATCTCAGATAGATTCTGCAGTAAAACTGGCAAAAGATGTTGAACAGATAGGCGCAGCATCAATACTGGTAGGCGGTTCATCTGCAACTGATCAGATGGAGATGGCCGAAGTGGTCAAAAACCTCAAAAGCGCAGTAAATATCCCAATTATTCTATTTCCAGGCAACATTACTGGGGTTGTACCTCAGGCAGATGCCATATTATTCAGTTCTCTAATGAACTCTGAGAACCCATATTACATTACACAGGCACAAGCCCTTGGTGCTCCAAACGTGCTCAAATTTGGTCTTGAACCGCTTCCAACATCCTATTTGGTTATTGGAGAAGGCACATCTGCCTGGTTTGTAGGCAATGTTAGAGGAATTCCGTTTGATAAGCCGAAAATCGCAGCTGCATACTCTCTAGCGGCCCAATTCTTTGGTATGCGATTTGTCTACCTAGAGGCAGGCTCAGGCGCAAAAACCAATGTTACACCTGAAATGGTTGCAACTGTGAGAAAGGTCTTTCAGGGATTCTTGATTGTTGGTGGAGGGATACGAGACGCCCAAACAGCAAAATCATTGACAGATGCAGGCGCTGATGCTTTGGTAATTGGAACCCTTCTTGAGGATAGCAAGAACTTGGAAAAACTAACCGAAATAGCCAAAGCCATCAAAAACTAACCTTCTACATGTCTACAACAGCAAATTATGTCAAAGAGATCAATATTCCTCAAAATTATTCAGAATACTATGAAGAACTCTCTAAACAGGTTTACAAGGAATTTGAGACCGCAGCAGATGCAAAATCAACGCTTTTAGACTCTTCTGGAATAATAGAGCCGAAAATCGCGTTTGATTTAGCGGAACGAGTAGCTAAAATGCATGATATTGATATTGCTACGCCTCTACGTGAATTATTAGATAAAACTGGAAAGGAAAACGCCGCTCTTATCATGTCAAAAGAGATTGCTTTAGGAAAGTATCAGTCTTCAGACGCAAGTTTAGAAGATAGATTAGATCATGCTGTTCGAGTCGGTTTAGCTATTGTTACAGAAGGTGTGACAATTGCACCATTACAAGGAATTAGTGAAATTAAAATTAAAAATAACAAAGATGGTTCTGAATATCTTTCAGTGTCAATTGCAGGACCAATGAGGTCAGCAGGAGGAACAGAATCGGCCGTCACAATGTTGATAGCTGATCACGTGAGACGCGCAGTTGGACTCGAAAAATATCAAGCCGATTGTTTTGATGATGAGACTGGAAGGTTTGTCGAAGAGTTAAGAATCTATGAAAGTGAAGCAAAACAAAGTTTTCAGTTTCATGTTTCTGATGATGATATCAAAACTGTAATCTCAAATTTGCCTGTTGAACTTGAAGGAGAAGGAACAGACCCAGATGAAGTAGTTAATCATCGTAACATGACACGAATTAAAACTGATAGAGTAAGAGGTGGCGCATTACGTGTACTAAATGACGGATTAATTGGAAGATCAAAAAAACTTCTGAAACGAATTGAGCAGTATAATCTAGAAGGATGGGAATGGTTACATGAAATTCAAGGCGCTGTCCAGAAAGGAGAATCTGGTGATGATGCATCTGAAAAACGTATGAAAGAGGTTATCACAGGCAGGTCCGTATTATCCATGCCCAACAAAATAGGAGGATTTAGACTCAGATATGGGCGTGCATGTAATACTGGTTTTGCAAGTGTGGGACTACATCCGGTTATTGCTGAAATTTTAGATCATACCATTGCTGTAGGAACACAAATCAAACTCGACAAGCCTAGTAAGGGCGCTACAGTTGCATTTGTTGATTCTCTTGAAACACCCATTGTCAGATTGAAGGGAGGCGAAGTAATCAAAATTCAAGATACAGAACACGGAATTCAGATTAAACATGATATTGAAAAGATTCTACATTTAGGTGACATCCTAATCACGTTTGGTGATTTTCTAGAAAACAATGCAGAATTAATTCCAACACCAATGGTGGAAGAAGTTTGGATTGAGTATCTCAAGGCTAAACTTTCTAAAAATGACGTTCGACTCGAATTTCTAACAAAGACTCCTACCTTTGTTGAGGCCATTTTACTATCAAAAGAACTCAAAATTCCTTTGCACCCAAAATTTCTGTATTATTGGGATTTTATCACAACTGAAGAACTAAAGCAAATCACAACCCCAAGTGTGAAATCAGAAAATGAGATTCACTATGAAATCTCAAAAAAACAAATTTTTGAAAATGTGGGGATCCCACATAAAGTTGCAGATGATAAAATAATCATTTCTGGAATAGATGTTCAAATTTTAGACCATCTGATTTTTGGCAACTCCCTGGATTTTGATAGTTCCAGTTCTGTCTTAGAATTATTATCCAAAAACACCGGAATTGAAATCAAAAACAAATTTTCAAAATCAATTGGCGTTAGAATTGGCAGACCTGAAAAAGCAGCTCCTCGTTTAATGAAACCACCGGTTCATGTCCTATTTCCTGTTGCAGAAAAAGGAGGAATTACTCGCGACATTCTAAAAGCATCAGCAAAATCTGAATCATTTTTCTCAAATCTAAACAATCGTCGATGTGATCACTGTAACATACCATCAATTGGAATAGTTTGTACAAAATGTGGTAAGAAAACTACAAAATATTACATTTGTAGAATTTGTAAAGATGAATTAGAAACTCCCCATTGCGAAAAATGTAAGCGTGATGCAAATGGATTTTCATACAAACAGTTTCCATTAAAACAAAGTCTGATTTCTGCACAGGAAAAGCTCGGAATACGCGCAAAATCACCGTTTAAAGGCGTAGAACAGCTAATCAATCAAGAAAAAATTCCTGAACCATTAGAAAAGGGATTGATCAGACAAAACTTTGGATTATCTGTATTCAAAGATGGTACAGTTAGATTCGATGCAACAAATTCTCCTTTAACTCACTTCAAACTTTCCTGGATTGGAACTACAGTTGATCAAATCAAAAATCTTGGGTATGAAAAAGATGTAAACGGAAATCCTATCACAAACGATGAGCAATTAATCGAACTGAAGATGCAAGATGTGATTATTCCCTTAGAGAGCGCAGAATATCTTGTGAATGTATCAAAGTACATTGATTTCGAATTACAGAAATTTTTTGGTAAACAGCCATTTTACAATCTAAAAAATACACAAGATTTGTTAGGACATTTGGTAATTGGTCTTGCACCTCATACCTCTGTAGGAATTACAGGACGACTAATTGGATATACTAAAACTCACGTCTGTTTTGCTAGTCCTATTTGGCATTCAGCAAAAAGAAGAGATGCAGATGGAGATGCTGACTCTGTCATGTTGTTACTTGATGCATTACTCAACTTTTCAAGACAGTTCCTGTCTGATAAAATTGGAGGATTAATGGACGCACCACTTCTAATTCAACCAATTGTTTTACCTCATGAGGCACAAACTCAGGCACATAATTTTGAGGTAGCAAAAAAATTCCCACTTGCATTTTATGAATCAACTCTCAATCATGAGAAATCAGGCGACATCAGAAATATTGAAACTTTAGCTATGCGAAAAGATACTGGTGATGAAAACATCTTTCATGATTATTTCTTTACACATGAAACGACAACTCTAACCTCATCAAAGTCACGCAGTGCGTATTCAACACTTGAATCAATGGTTGACAAGCTTGACTTGCAAATTAAAAATGCAGATATCATCAATGCTGTTGAAACAAAAGAAATTGTTTCATATCTAATACAGACGCACCTCATTCCTGACATAATGGGAAACATTCGCGCATATGCAAAACAAAAATTCCGTTGTACTGCATGTGGTGCAAAGTATAGACGAATGCCATTACTTCAAAAATGTACTTGCGGTCACAAACTATTACAAACAATTACCCGACCGTCAATTGAGAAATATCTTCCATTAGCAAAGAAACTAGTCACAAAATATGATGTTGACCCATATCTAAAAGGAAGAATCATGACATTATCAGATGAAATTGAACTGCTCTTTGGAAAAGGTGATGGTTCACAACAATTACTAACTGATTTTGTAAATTAACGTAATTTTACGTATTCGTAGGCACCAAGTTTGTTATCAAAACAATATTGTGTTTTCTTGAAATCTGTCTTGAACTCTTTAACACGTGCTGCAATTTCTCCTGCATCTTTCTTATCAACAACAACTTGTTTCAATAAAGATGCAATTTCTTTCATTTCAGATTCTTTCATACCTAAACGAGTAATCTCAGATGTTCCCAAACGAATTCCACCTGGATGCATATAGTGACGACCTGCTTTCAAATCTCCAGGAATTAATTGACGATTAACAATTATGTTTGCTTTTTCTAAATCAGCTTCGATAGTTCCGCCATCGCCATAATCTAAAACATTTACAACTGTTTGGTGTGATTCTGTATAACCTCTTTTCTCTCCTAACACTTTGAATCCTACATTGTTTAATTCGGAAGCTAATGCTTTTGCATTTTTAATTGTCTGCTCTGCATAATCTTTTCCAAATTCTAAAGCTTCTGCAAATGCAACTGCCTTTGCACCCATGTGATGAATGTGATGACTACTTGTTAATCCTGGGAACATTGCTTTTTTGATTGGTTCTGCATGTTCTTCAGATCCTATTACTAATCCTCCTTGTGGACCAAACAAAGTTTTGTGAGTACTCATAGTCATTGTATCTGTTCCTTCTCTAAGTGGGTCTTGGAATTTTCCACCTGCAATTAATCCTGCAACATGTGCTGCATCATAATTGATGTGCATGCCATGACCCTTTAGGAATTCAGCTAATTCTTTTACTGGGTGTGGAAATAAAAATACCGAACCACCAAACATTGCAATCTTTGGTAATTTTCCTTGTGATTTCAAATCTTCAACTTTAGCTTTTGTCTTATCAACATCTAATGTCATTTCTTCAGGATCAAATGCAAAGAACTCGATATCTAATCCGTGAACTAATCCTGCAGTTCCTGAATGTTCTTTTTTTCCATGTGAAATGTGACCTCCAGCAGGAATTGATGATGCAATCATTACATCTCCTGGATTTGAATAAGCAGAATAAATTGCCAAGTTTGCAACCACGCCAGAAACACTTCTGACATCTGCAAATTCAGCTTTGAATAATTTTTGAGCCAACTCCATACATTGAATCTCAACTTCATCGATGTAGGTACATCCAGCATAGACTCGCTCACCAGGCCAACCTTCTGCATATCTATTACCGAAATCTGACATTACAGCCTCTCTAACAGCCGGACTAGGAATATTCTCACTAGCAATTAGCGGAATTGAATTATCAAACCATTCATGATGCTTTTCAAGACTAGAAAATACCTTATCGTACGATTCTTTGTTTGAATCAGCCATGATTTTCAACTTGATTTTCCTAATTTAAGAACAGCGATCTTTCTTCTAATTTTTTAGAAAAAACAAGAAGCTAGCTATATATTTTGAAATCTGACGTTTTGATCTATGGCAGCACAAACTCCAAAAGGCAACATGCCGGTTGTAGTTCTCAAAGATGACGCAAGTCAGGTAAAGGGTAGAGAAGCCCAAAAAAACAATATTGCAGCTGCCAAAATTATTGCCGAAATTGTTCATACTAGTCTAGGTCCAAAAGGAATGGACAAGATGCTAGTTGATTCTTTAGGCGACGTTACAATTACAAATGATGGTGCAACAATTCTAAAAGAAATTGATGTTCAACATCCAGCAGCAAAGATGCTAGTTGAAATTTCAAAAACCACTGATAATGAAGTAGGTGATGGAACAACATCTGCAGTAGTATTAGCTGGTGCATTACTAGAGCATGCTGAAGCACTTGTCTTACAAGATGTACACCCAACAATCATTGTTGATGGATATAGAAAGGCAGGACGAAAAGCAAAAGAGTTCTTAGATCAAATTGCAGATAATGTTTCTCCAACTGATAACGGAATTTTATTAAAAATTGCAAAAACTTCCATGCAAACTAAACTAGTTAGAAAAGATTCTGAACAATTAGCAGACATGATTGTTAAAGCAGTAAAGGCAGTGGCTGAACAAAGTGGTGATAAATTCACTGTTGACATTGATGATATTAAAGTAGAAAAGAAAGCAGGTGGTTCCATTAAAGATTCTAAAATTATTCAAGGAATTGTTTTGGATAAAGAAATTGTACATTCTGGAATGCCAAAGAAAATTACAGAAGGTAAAATTGCTCTATTAAATGCAGCATTAGAAATTAACAAAACTGAAACTGATGCAAAAATTAACATTTCAAATCCACAACAAATGAAAGCATTCTTGGATGAAGAAAATAAAATGCTCAAAACAATGGTTGACAAAGTTATTGGTTCTGGTGCAAATGTAGTATTATGTCAAAAAGGAATTGATGACATGGCACAACATTATCTATCAAAAGCAGGAATCTTAGCTGTTAGACGTGTAAAAGAAAGTGATTTATCAAAACTTGCAAAAGCAACTGGTGCAAGAATTGTAACTAATCTAGATGATTTGTTTGAAAGAGATTTGGGTTCAGCATCTTCAATACAAGAAAAGAAAGTTGAAGAAGACAAATGGGTTTTCGTTGAAGGCTGCAAACATCCAAAATCTGTAACATTACTACTTCGTGCTGGTTCACAAAGAGTTGTAGATGAAGTAGAACGTTCAGTTCATGATTCACTAATGGTTGTAAGAGATGTAATGGAATTACCATCTGTAGTAGCAGGTGGTGGCGCACCAGAGACATTTGCAGCAACAAAAATTAGAAGTTGGGCAAAATCACTTCAAGGTCGTGAACAACTAGCTGCTGAAAAATTTGCAGAAGCATTAGAAGCAATTCCTTTAGCATTATCTGAAAATGCAGGAATGGATCCAATTGATACACTTACTCACTTACGTGCAAAACAAATCAAAGGTGAAAAATGGACAGGAATTGATGTTATGAAAGGTAAAGTTGGAAATTTGAAATCAACAGATATTATTGAACCATTAGCAGTGAAACACCAAATTGTTTCAGCTGCAACAGAGGCAGCATGCATGATCTTAAGAATTGATGATGTCATAGCTACCGCAAAATCCGCAGGACCTCCACCAGGAGCAGAAGGAGGAATGCCTGATATGGGTGGAATGGGTGGAATGCCTGGTATGGGAGGCATGGGAATGCCACCTGGAATGGGAATGTAGATTAGCAAAAATTTTAATCAAACAATTCAATTTAGATTATCATGGTAAAACATAGAAGATTTTCTGATAAACCAAAAGAGGATTCTACTCAAAAAGATGAAAAAATAGAATTCCAAGAACAAGAAATTTCTTCTGAGAAAACTCCTCTTGATTTTAAATCACTATTTCTATCCGGAACAAAATATGCTTACATTATAGCCGCAGTTGCATTACTTTCTGGAATATTCACTCCAATAACTTTAGGCATAGAAATTGAAAATGTAATCTTTGGGATGCTTTCAATTTTTCTAGGTCTTGGAGGGGGCATAGTTATTTTCTTAGGGATAAAATATCAAAAATTCACTACAATAATGGTTTGTGGTGGGTTAGGAATGATGATTGGTTCAGTACTTCTAATCTATGAATCAACTAATCATCCAATACTCTAGCTAGATTAAACATCAAAGTAAAGATAAAACTCATGTGGGTGTGGTCTAATTGCAATTTCTCTGTGGTCTCTTCTCTCTAAGTCAATAATTTTATCCAAAACTTCATTTGAGAAAATTGGGGTTAGATATTTTCTGTCACTTTCCAATTCATCTAATGCTCTTCCAAGGTTTGCAGGCAAAGTATCAATTCCGTGTTTCTTTCTTTCTGATTTAGTCATTTTGTAAATATCTTCTTTAACTGGGTCGCCAGGTTCTATTTTCTTTTTTATTCCATCCAAACCTGCAGCTAATACTGCTGAAAATACAAGATATGGGTTTGATGCTGGATCTGGAACACGATATTCCATTCTTTTCATGTATGCATATTTTTCTCCTTTAAAGTGACCTGGAATTCTAATAGTTGCAGAACGATTACTTGAACTCCATGCAATGTAAACTGGTGCTTCATAACCTGGAACTAGTCTGTGATATGAGTTTGTTGTAGGATTTGTAATTGCAGTTAATCCTTTTGCATGTTCCATTACTCCTCCACAAAAATAACGACCGGTTTGGCTTAGTTCTAATACTTCATCTTTATCATAAAACGTATTCTCATCTTTTTTCCATAAACTAACATTTGTATGCATTCCAGAACCTGCATCCATTGAAATTGGTTTTGGCATCATTGTTGCTACTTTTCCAAACTGTTGTGCAACATTTCTTACAACATACTTGTATGATTGTGCACCATCAGCAGAATTAGTCATTAAATCATATTTTATATCAATTTCACATTGTCCTGCAGTTGCTACTTCGTGATGATGATTATCACATAAAATTCCAAAATTATCGTTCAAAACATCCACACATTCATTTCTGAATGGTGCAAGAGTGTCTGATGGAGTACTTGGGTAATATCCCTCTTGTAATCCCATAGGATAACCAGTTCCTTCTTGACTCCATGGTGATTCAGAAGATTCAATTGAATACGATTGTCCTTTGTATGGTGTTAAAACATCCCAATGCACCTTATCAAATACAAAAAATTCTACTTCTGGTCCCCAATTACTAAAATCAAATCCTTGTGTCTTGACATATTCTTCTGCTTTTTGGCAAATTCCTCGAGGATCACTTTCAAGACGTCCTCTTCCTCCGCCCCAGTATACATCACACAACAATCTGGCTGTCTTTTTTTCTGTAAGCCATGGAATAATTGCAAATGTACTTGGGTCTGGTTTTAATATTAAATCAGAGTCTGCAATATCCGTAAATCCTACTATTGATGACCCATCTAGTTTTGGTAAACCATCTTCCATTTGGTCTGGGGTAAAAGTATCTGCTGAAATTGTAGTATGATGAAATCTACCTGTTAAACCAGTAAATTGTAGATCTATGAACTTGATATTCTCATGTTTTATTCTAGAGAATACCTCATCTGAAGAATATTTTATCTGAGTGGCTTTGCCACCTATTACTTTATACGGCAATTTTCTAACTTCAAGCTAAAAGAATTAAACGTACCATTTAAGATTAACTTTGTATCAATATGTCAGCTGTTGAATCACTAGATCTAAAAAATCTCCATGTAATTGTAATGCAAGAATTTCAATCTGAAGATATACAAGAATTGAATAGTGATTTCTTCAGAAACCTATCAAACACTATTGGAAAATTAAAAAATGAAGAATATGATGGGATTGAAAAGAAGGCAAAAAATCAGATTATTTCAACAACTACAAACCTTATCGAACTTTTAGTAAATAAAAGACTGGAAAAAATTTCCAATTCTACAAAAATACCTTACAATATTTTAACCGATGAAGAAAAATTTGTTATTGATTCAAACGATGAAATGACCGAACGAAAAGACATGATAATATCTGGAATTATTAATGGAAAATCAAAATTTTTAGAAACTACTTCTACAAAGCATAAAACAAAACCAATTGCAGTTAGGTTTGTAAAAGAATTTGATGAAATAGTTGGTGTTGATTTGGAGAAATATGGGCCATTCAAGCCTGAAGATATAGCAACAATTCCTAATGAAAATGCACAAGCTTTAATTTCAAATGGAATCGCATTAAAAGTTAGAATAGAAGAATAACATGTCTCATCCCGGTTCAGTCGATATAATTGATTTTTTAGCTTTTACAATTTATCCTTTCATTGCTCTAGGTATAATTGAACTAATCAGTAGAGGAATTAAACTTCCATCTTGGAAAAAATTATCCACACAAGGAATTGCGATGATAATTTTATCTATAATTTATGTAGTAGCTCCTGCAATTATTGTTACACGTGAGGGTCAAACACATGTTGAACCATTATGGATGTCAATTGTAGTAATGCTTGCATTAGCTGTTACATTATTTTTCCAAGCAAGACGTTCAAAACTTGATCCTACTAAAGCAGAATATTGATTAACGAAACTTTCCGAAAAATTTTTTGAATTTACTAGAACCTGGTCCCCCATCTCTAATCACTTTTTTTTCACCAAATTTTTTTGCTCTAATCACTGTTAATTTTACACAACGATGATCTTCTGGAAGTCTATGTTCATCACAAAATGGATCTTTACAGTATGTGCATTCAAACGGAATATCTACCATATCTCCACAATATGCACATCTTTCTGGTTTCATATTGTTAAATAGATTTTTTCGCTAATAAATTTACAACATTTTCTCTAATTCTGTAAAAGTACTGATAACGCAGATTCTATATTTTTCGAATTTTGTGATTGAATTTTTATGAGGCGCGCCAAGATATTCTAATTCTCTAATCTGATTCTCAATGGCTTTTTCATCAGGTTTCAATCTATGTGAAAATCTATTTCTTATCTGGTTGATCAAACGAGCATTTTTCTTAACATTTCCTTTGAGCTTTCCAGATTTTTCTAGTATCAGAAATTTCTGATACCACATGAATTGTCCATCATCTAATACATCTGCATGAATATTGAATTTCTTTTCCAGTATTTTCTCCAAAATTCTTTCAATACATACTTGTCCAACTAGAAATAATTCGTGACTATTATCTGCCTCCAGTATTTTCTCCAATTCTTTTTTTGATGGAGCCCACTTTGCTGCTTTTTTACCCATGACTAATCAAAATTGATATACGATTCAAGTGTTGCTTGGTTGAATACCATTACTGAAAGATCTGAGAATTCTTTTCCCTCTAATTGTTCAACTGTGCCCTCAAAACTAGTCTCATTTTCTGTAGTAATTGATTCGTAGACGTGTACTTTCATTTTTGAAGTATCAAAGCCGTTTTGTTTCAAATATTTTGCAATCTCAGATTGCATGAAGTGTTTTTCAGGAACTTTTGGCCATGGTCTTGGAACAAGTATCACACTAAGACCATCAATTAGTGCTTTTTGTAATTCTAATTTTTTCTCTTCTATTGATGTTGAAATATGCATCGTAATCACTTTCGATTTGTCAGTTGGAACTTTTGCACGTGATGCAGCAACCTGTGTTGAACTAATTCCAGGAATTATTTCAACTTCATCATAAATCTCAATCAATCTATCTACAACTTCAGATTCTGAAAAATTTACATCGCCTGTAAATGGAACTAATATTGTGTGATTATCCTCTTTTGCAATTTCTTGATATGCTTCTTCTTGATTTTGCATTGTTACTTCAAGTATTTTTTTACCTTTGACATACTCTTCAATTGTTTTTATTGTGTATCCATAACCAATAACAACATCACATTGTGAAATTGCTTCTTTTACTATGCCTGTAACATATTTTGGTGAACCTGGTCCTACACCTACAGCAAAAACTTTATTCATTTTATTTTGTTACTCGTTGTCTTGATTTGATGAACTCTATACATGGTTTCCAGTCAACATTGAGATATTTTGTAGGATCTTTGATTGGATATTTCACCCAGTCTTGAACAATTGAAAAATCATACTTTTTCTCTTTACCATCTTCAATTGCTTTAATTGATAAAACACTACCCCATGTTTTTTCTTCTTCTCCAATTTCTAAAATATTATCAAATGTAATTTTGCTTATATGTTTTGATTTTACTTCTTCCAAATCAACCTGTAAATCTTTTTCTTCATATCCGTCTATTTTGTCAGTCATTGTATTTTTATTTTGTAATAATGTGACAACTTGTCTTTTAGTTGCAGCGCCCCACCATTTTTTCATTCTTTCAGTTCTTTTTAGAAATATGAAGTGATTATCTGTTAATAGTAACATTCCTTCTTTTCCTCCAACACCAAAAAATGACTTTGATTCTCTCCAAACAGACATCAAATGTGTGTGAATCTTTTCATCAAATTCCATAGAACAACTTGAAAAATAGATCGTTAAAAGTCAATTGCAGATCTAATTTTTATTATAGATGAAATTTTGAAAATTATGAATAAAAAATTCTTTTTCTTACCTCTGATTTTATTGATTATTGTTACAACTCCTCAAGCTTTTGCAGAATATGAGGATACGATTGTGGTATTAGAGACTGATTCTGGACGATTAATTATAGAATTTTTCCCACAATTTGCTCCAAACCATGTTGAAAACTTTGTAACATTATCTGAAGACGGTTTCTATACTGGAACTATTTTTCATCGTATAATTGAAGGATTTATGATTCAAGGCGGTGATCCTAAATCTGCAGACCCTTCATCTTCTATGTCTGAATGGGGAACAGGTGATCCTGGTTATTCTATAGATGCAGAATTTAACAACATTGAACATAAAAGAGGAATAGTTTCAATGGCACGTTCAGCTGATCCTAACAGTGCAGGTTCTCAATTTTTTATTGTTCATAAAGATTCAAACTTTCTAGATGGTCAGTATACTGTTTTTGGCAGAATTTTAACTGATGAAAGCTTTGAAACATTAGATAGAATTGCAACAATGAATACAGCTCCAAATGATCAACCAATGGATGCATGGAGAGCTATCATAAAAAATGTTCAAGTTATAGATCGTTCTGAATTATCAAATTTACCAGAATATGTAACTCCAGTAACTACTGATGAAGGAAATGCTCTCATAGCTCCTACAACAAGTCAACCAAATTCTTTTCCTGAATATGGTTTGTCTTTTACTTCTCCTGCAGGATGGATAGTTCAAACTCCGCCCCCAACTGGTACCAATCCCGATATTGTTGTTGTAGGATCAAAAACATCTACATCAGCTCCTGCGGTATCTTTTGCCATTACTCGTCAAGATGTTACAATTGAAGAAGCAATAAATGGACTGAGACAACAAGTTACTCCTATGATCGAAACAGGCGCATTATCAATTGTTAGTGAAGAAGGCACTCAAATTAAAGGAAATAATGCATACCTTCTAAAAGCAATTGGTCATTTTGAAAATAGAGAAGGGATAGAAATGAACATTGGTTTTTCTACACTTCTGATAAAAGTAGATGATATGTTTTACACTGTGCAATATACAAATAACTTAGAAAGTCATGATCGTCAAGCAGAATATTTTAATGATATTGTAAACTCGATAGAATTTTCTAATATTGATTTTGCAAAGGTTCCTGCTGGAGCTGAATCTGATGGGGAAGGTTATTCCGGAACATTACAAAATAAAGAAGAAGGTGGTGGTTGTCTAATTGCAACTGCAGCATTTGGTTCTGAAATGGCACCACAAGTTCAATTCTTGAGAGAAATTAGAGATAACACTGTAATGAACACACAATCAGGTACAACATTCATGACAGGATTCAATCAATTCTACTACTCCTTCTCACCAGCAGTTGCTGACTTAGAAAGAGAAAACCCAGTCTTCAAAGAAGCAGTCAAGGTAACACTAACACCAATGCTAACATCACTAACACTACTCAACTATGT
>ERZ724566.4-NODE-4-length-50989-cov-3.869942_pt1 | contig 50989 bp, 66 predicted proteins | sample MGYA00375860_ERZ724566 | MGnify/ENA primary metagenome ERZ724566 (study PRJEB28725, sample SAMN03264853) | marine sediment metagenome | biome: marine pelagic biome; feature: marine oligotrophic desert; material: ocean water | place: Pacific Ocean:North Pacific... | reverse complement strand
AGAGATGATGGACCATTACCAGATGTTATTACAGATATCGCAGAAGCTCAAAGAGAATACAAGAAGGTTTTGAAGGATGCAAGTATGGTAATCATGGTATCTACAATGTTACACTCTATTGCAACAGGAAATATGCTACCTGCTAATGTCAAGGTAATTGTAATTGATATCAACCAACCTACAGTAACAAAATTGATGGATAGAGGAACATGGCAAGCATTAGGCATAGTATCTGATGTAGGTGCATTCTTACCAATGGTTGCAAATCAGATAGGAGGTAAGAAATGACATTAAAAGTAATTGATAATATTGATTTTGAAAAAGGAAATGGACTTGTTCCGGTAATTGTTCAAGATTCAGAGTCAAAAGATGTACTTACCCTAGCATATACGAACAAAGAATCACTAGAATTAACTAAAAAAACAGGAAACTCATGGTTTTGGAGTCGTTCCAGAAATAAACTATGGATGAAGGGCGAAGAATCTGGAAATACACAGAAAGTTAAAAAAATATTAGTTGATTGTGACTCAGACGCAATAATTTACTTGGTAGAACCATCAGGACCAGCATGTCATCTTGGAGAAGATACTTGTTTCCATAATGAGATGAATTCTTAAAAATCTCTAATCTGTTTTAGTAATTCTTTACTTTTATGAAGTATATTTTCAGGATAACAATTTAACATCCAACCGTTGTCTATTTTTGAAAATTTCATATCCTCGCAGGTTACGTCATATTCCTCAAGACTGTTATCAAACTTCCAATCAAATCCATTTCTAATTAACGGGTCAGGATAATTATGACCTCTTATCAAAGAAATCTCCCATAGTTCTTCATCAAAATCAATTTCAGCATATAATGCATTAGGATAAAGATAGATTACATTTGGATGAGAGGTAATTGCATCAAATTGTATAGATGTAACATATTCATTATGAAGTAAAATTATTTTTTCATATTCTAAAAGAATTTCAGGGTTTTGATGAATAGTAATATCTGTAATAATTTCATAATCTAAAAGATTTAGAACTTGTACACCGTTAGCACTCGATGTAAAAAGTGGACTATATTCTTCTTCAAGTTTTACTGTAAGACAATCATCGTCTCTAAATAAAACTCCATGAAATTCCTGATCACAATCTCCACGATAAAATGTGTAAAATCCAGGTTCAGAATAGGCAGCTGCAGTAAATATAGGAAAAACTACCACCGATTTTTTATTATTTTTTAATTCATCATAAATCATCATTTTAGATTCATCAAGTTCATAGTACACATCACGCCAAATTTTCTCTCCATTAATAATTTCAAAATCATCCTCATATGCCATAACTTTAAACAAAGATGGGACATTTGTTTGAATTAAGTTACCAGGCTCTTCAGATTGTATGACTACAACATCTTCAGAAATTTCAACGTTTTCATCAGATGAAATGAAAGAAAATACTCCAATTCCAATAATCAATACTACAATGGGTGCAACGATTATTTTGAGATTCATTGGTTTAATTTGGATTTGATTAATTCAAGTGTTTTTACAGGATCTGCTTTTCCTTTTGTTTTTTGCATAACCTTTCCTACTAGGAAATTTACCGTTTCAGGACGTTCTTTTGCATCAATAACTGCCTGTTTTTCATCTTCGAAGATTTGTGAAATTATGGCATCTATCTCAGATGAATCCGATACCTGACCAAGATCCATTTCTTGCAGTATGAGTTCAGTGTCCTTACCTGAATTTACAATCTCTTGAAGTGCAACTTTTGCAGAATTTCTTGTAATTGTTTTTGCATTAATTGCATCAATCAAATCAGACAAATGTTTTGAAGTAATTTTTGATTTTTGTTGTTTTTCTTTTGTATCTATGAATCCGATTACGTCAGTAGTAATTAGATTTGCAATATCTTTTGCATTTTGTTCAGAATATGCGTTTTCAAATAATTGAGAATAGTATCTATCCGAAGCAATTATTTCAGCAACTTGTGGGGCAATGTCAAATTTTTCTACATACCTTTCTTTTTTTGAACTAATACTTTCAGGCATATTTTCTTTTAGAACATCTCGGGTAGTTTGTTCAATTTTTACCCAGGGTATGTCATTTTCTAGAAAATATCTGTAATCTTGATCTTCTTCTTTACTTCTTGAGCTTACAGTAATTTTTCGTCTATCATCCCAATGTCTGGTTTCCATTACAATGTCAATATCCCGTTCTGACAAGCTTTGTTGTCGTGTGAGTTCAAAATGCAATGCCTTTTCCAAGTCATGAAAAGATCCAATATTTTTGATTTCAACTTTATTTCCACCTTCAATCGATACATTTCCATCTGCACGCATTGCACCTTCTAGACCAGGTTCGGCAACACCCAGGTTTTCCAATAAATCTGAAAGAATGTTTAAGAAAATTCTTACTTGTCTAGGATTCTCAAAATCAGGGTCTGTAACAATCTCAACTAGAGGAGTTCCTGCACGATTATAATCAACTAATGTAATTTTTGTTCGGTCTGAAGCACCTTCGTAAATTAATCTACCAGGATCTTCTTCAAGCTGGATACGTCTAATTTTGATTTTTTTACCTTCGACATCAACATATCCTTCACCACCTACACTCATGTCTCCATAAACATTGAGTTGTGTAATCTGGAAGTTTTTTGGTAAATCAGGATAAAAGTAATTTTTTCTAAAGAATGCAATTTTTTCAGGAGTCTGACAATTTAATGCCAGTGCAATACTAGTAGCTGATTCTACAGCTTTTTGATTTAATCGTGGAAGAGAACCTGGTAAACCCATGCATACAGGACAAATGTTATGATTTGGTTCAAATTCTCGATAGTTTGCTTTACAAGGACAAAATAATTTACTTTCAAGTTTTGTTAATTGACAATGAATTTCTAATCCGATTTTGGTCATAATGGTACCTCCGGAAGTTTAGTTTTTGTCTCTAATGCATATGCAGCTTGGAACAAGGCTTTTTCTTGTAAACTATTTGCCATGATTTGCATACCTATTGGCAATCCATTAGATATACGATATGGAACTGAAATGGCAGGTTTTCCAGTAAGATTTGCAGTTACCGTATTGTAATCTAAGAGCATGAGAGTTACAGGATCATCTATCTTTTCTCCAAAGCGGAATGGTTGAACAGGAGCGGTAGGTGCAATAAGATAATCAAATTTTTCAAATGCAGAGTTAATTTCAGAAATTAATTTAGATTTTACTTTTAATGCCTTTAAGAAATATTTGCCAGCATGTCCTGCAGAAGGAACAAAACCACCAAGAATTATTCTTCGTGTAACTTCTGGACCAAATTTTGTTCTAGATTTAGATATGTATGAATTGTATTCATATCCTTCAGAATCCATTTCATATCCATAACGAATGTTATCATAACGTGCAAGATTACTACCAGCTTCAGTTGAAGTTATTGTATAATATGCTGCAACAGTATAGGGAATTGTAGGAAGTGTAACTTCTTCACATGAGGCACCTAGACTCTCAAAATCATTTATTGCATCTTTTGTGGCAGCAGAAACTTCTGAAGATAAACCATCAGAGGTAGTCATTTCTTTTATAATTCCAATTTTTTTACCTTCAATTCCATTCTCAATACCATCCAGATAATTCACATTGCTGTTGTCAATTGTTGTATCGTCATTATCATCCTGACCTGCAATTATGTTTAACAAAAATGCAGAATCTTTGACAGTTTTAGTCATTGGACCAATCTGTTCTATACTATTTGCATAAGAAATCAATCCATATCTACTGATTAATCCGTATGTACGGTTTACACCAACCACTGAACAAAAACTTGCAGGATTTCTAACAGAACCACCAGTATCAGAGCCTAATGATGCAAGACATTCATTTGCAGCTACAGATGCTGCACTGCCTCCAGAGGATCCTCCTGGAACGTAATCAAGATTCCATGGATTCTTTGTAGGACCATATGCACTAAATTCGGTTGTAAGACCCATGGCAAATTCATCCAAATTTGTTTTCCCAGTAATTACAGCATCTTCATTTTGTAAATGATTTACCACGGTAGAAGTGTATGGTGCAATGAAGTTTTCTAACATTTTTGAAGCACATGTAGTTTTAGTACCTGTAATGCAGATATTATCTTTAATCGAAATAGGAAATCCATAACATTGACCAATTTTTTCTCCAGAAGACATTTTTTGATCAATTTTTTTTGCATCATTTATTGCAGAATCATTTAATGAAAGATATGCATGTACGTCTTCATCAACGTCTTTTATTCTCTGTAAAGTTGCTGCAGTAAATTCTTCAACTGTAAATTTCCCAGACTTTACATCTTCAATATATTTTAGGATAGAAGTATTCAGATTCATCTAATTCATCTTTGGGGCACGAACATAATGTTCACGGAAGTTCTTTAATGATTCAATTAGTTTTTTGTCATAAGGGATAAATTCATCTTTTCGTAATTCATTTAGTGATTTTTGTTGAGAAGTGATTTCTTCGGAAGAAAGATCAATTTGGTCTAAAATATCAAAATATTCAAGCATTTTTTTTACACGACTTACATGCTCACCATGATCTTCGAGATCAATTTTCATTAATTTGGCTACTCGGATAATTTCTTCTTCATCAACCATATTTTGAAGTGAAATGCCCCATAGATATTATTTTGCTACGATTGTTTAGGGCGTTAGACGGTCTACATCTCTTGGATAAAATGTAGTATCTCTAATATTTTCAGTTCCGGTTAGCGCCATCATTAATCTTTCAAGACCAATACCACAACCAGCATGTGGAGGCACGCCAAAATCAAATATGTTAAGATGGTAATCAAAGGCTTCGGTGTTCATGCCCTTATTCTTCATCCTATCTTCTAATTCAGATTTCTTTTCAATTCTTGTACTGCCAGATGATAATTCTAAATCCCCCCACATCAAATCAAAGGATTCAGATATTTTTGGATCATCCTTCTTTACTTTTACATAAAATGGCTTTGGACCCATAGGCCAATCAACAATAAAGTAAAAACCACTCAAACCAATTTTTTGTAGATTTTTTGGATACAAATCATCACCCCATTGTGCCTTTACCCCCGCAGCTTGCATTTTTTCAATTAGTTCTGCATATTTGTAACGAGGTATTTTATCAGGTATCTCAGGTACAGTAAACTCAACATCAGGATTTTCTTTTACAAAATTTTGAACCGTTGAAATGCAGCTTTTGATTAGTTCTTCGATTCTATCCATGACATCATTGTAGTCAACATATGCCTCCTCAAAATCTATTGAAATTGCTTCAGATAAATGACGATTTGTTCTAGAAGGTTCAGCTCTAAATATCGGGGCAATTTCAAAAACTTTTTCAAAACTCATTGTTAGTTGTTCTTTGTAAAGTTGCGGACTCTGAGCCAAGAATGCTTCTTTGTTGTAGTAAAATATTGGAAATAATGCTGCACCACCTTCAGTTGCAGTGGCAATCATTTTTGGAGTATTAATTTCAACAAAATCTTCTTTGCTTAGATAATCTCGAAGTGCTCTTAATGTGACACTTCTTGCAAGAAAGATTTTTTGTAAAACATTTCGTCGTAAATCAATTGCTCTCACCTCTAACCTAGTATCAATATTTTTTACAGTTTTTGCATATGGTTCAAATGGAGGAATTTTTTCAACCTCAGAGAAAACTCGCATCTCACTTGGAACTACTTCTATTCCGGTTGGGGATTTTTCATTTTTTCTAGTTTTTCCAACTACTGCAATTGAAGAATGTTCTTTCAAATGTGATAATTTTTCACGTATGTCATCTTCGCATTCACCACTTTTTGTTATAACCTGAATGTTTCCTAATTTATCGCGAATTGTTGCAAATACAATATTTCCATGACCTCGGACGGTAACAACCCATCCCATAACAACCACATCAGTACCTTCATTCAAAGAATTTAGTTCAGTTGAGTAGTGAGTTCGTCGAAGATCTCCTAGTTCTGTTCCAATCATTTAGTTTAAAGTAATTTTTGGGTTTATTTTACATTTGGTTTACAATTTTTATTTCAGAATTGAATGAACAATTCATGAATACGCGAGAACAAGCTATTGCCTACATATCTGGTGCAATTGCCACATATTCCCTTAGAAAAGAGAGAGGAGAACTGGAAGATCAGGCTTCAATGTATGATTTTTTAGCAAAAACTATTCCTGCAGATTTGGAATCTGAAGCAAAAATCGAGTTAATTGATGAGATCTTTCAATATGTGTCAACCAGATTATCTAGGGAATAGATTCAAAAAGCCAATTAGATAAGAAAAATTACTCTTGACAAGCATAGCCACTTTAGGGTCACACTGTTCTTTACAAGTTTTGAAAGGTGCAAAAGATGAAGGATTCAAAACAATACTCGTTTGTGAGAAAAAACGTGAAAAATTATACAGAAGATTCAAGTTTATTGATGAATTGATAATTGTAGAAAAATTTTCAGAGATATTAAATCAAGAAATACAAGAAAAACTCAAACAACAAGATGCAATATTAATTCCTCATGGAACATTGATTGCTCAAATGAGCTCTGAGGAAATTGAATCTATCACAGTACCAATTTTTGGAAATAAGTGGATTTTACGATGGGAATCAGATAGAGAAATGAAAGAAAAACTCATGAGGGAAGCAACTCTTCCAATGCCAAAACCGGTAACAGAACCTAAAGATATTGAAAAATTGGTAATTGTGAAAAGACAAGGAGCCGCAGGAGGTAAAGGATATTTCATGGCAGCTAATGAAGAAGATTATAACACAAAAAGAAATCAATTAATTTCTGAAGGAGTAATTTCAAAAGATGAAACTCTATACATTCAAGAATATGCTGCAGGAGTTTTAGCTTATTTACAATTCTTTTACTCACCATTAACTGGCGAGTTAGAATTCTTTGGAGTTGATCAAAGACATGAATCCGATATTGAAGGTCTTGGAAGAATTCCATCCGAACAGCAATTAAAATCAAAAAAAGTCCCATCTTTCAACGTAATTGGCAATAGTCCACTAGTGTTGAGAGAGTCATTGTTAGATGAAGTGTATACAATGGGAGAAAATTTTGTTGAGGCTGCAAAAAGAGTTGTGTCTCCAGGTATGAATGGTCCATTTTGTATAGAAGGAGTTTATGATGAAAATGCTCAATTTACATCGTTTGAATTTTCGGCAAGAATTGTTGCAGGAACCAACATCTACATGGACGGTTCACCATACTATTCATTATTATTCAATGAAAGTATGAGTATGGGAAAAAGAATTGCAAGAGAAGTCAAGATTGCCGAAGAAAAAAATGAAATAGAAAAAATAGTTACCTAGGATTATTGTAATACTCTAGGAATCTTTTTGATTAGATGTGAGATAGATATTCTACCTGGACCACTAACAATTACGACTAGACTTGCAGCAAGGAGGATTAAATCAAATTCATAACCTTTGTCGCCTGTTAGACTAGTTGCACCTTTTACGAGGAATATTGCTCCAAGCATTACTATCGATAGTAATGCTCCAGAAATTCTTGTTAGAACACCAATTAAGAGTAGAATTCCCGGTACAAACTCAGCTAATGCAATAGGAATTTGCATTTCTGCAGGAATGCCCATGCTGGAAATCCATCCACCGAATCCAGGATTTCCAAATTTTCCAAATCCGTGAACTATGAAGATTACACCAATAGTTGCACGCATTCCCATATGAGCAATATCATGAAGTTTACTTGTCGAAAGTTCTGCGTTCATGTTTTCTAAAGTTAATTATGAGTTAATAATTCATCGAGTGTTTTCTAAATAGACTATAACGTCAATGACATTCGAATGTGATCAATTCCAACTCTTTGAAATACATCTCCTTCTTCAATAAAACCACATTTTTTATAAAATTCCCTCACTGAATATATTGAATCCAATATTATTTGAGAAAAACCATGTTCTGAATAATATTCTTTTAATTGAAAAATGCAATTTTTGCCATAATTCTTTGTTCGGAAATCTTTGAGAATTGCCATACGCTCTAATTTTACCATATTGCCTATAGAAAGAATTCTTACAGATCCGGCTATCTCTTTTCCATCAAAGATTAAGAAATGATCACAAGTTTCATCATTTTTATCAAATAGTTCTTGTTTTGAGATTCCTAATTCATTTGTAAAAACAGTTTCGCGAATATTTTGGATATGAGAAAATTCTTTATCATTAAAATTTAATTTTAAAAGATTGATTTCGACCATGAATAATACTATTGGCCATCATTGTTGTTAGGATAGAGATGTAGTGTTGCATCATTATTATCAAAGGTAATTTCCGCCCTTCCAATTCTACTTTTGTAAAGTTTGACTTTTTTGCCTTCTACAAAATTAAATTTTTCAATTTCAACCAAAGTCAATTCTTCAAGTTTTACAAGAGTTTTGTAAACTGCAGATAATGATATGTTCAATTCTTCAGCAATTTTTGGCGCATCTTTGGAATCCTTAATTATTGAGAATAATACCGAACGATGACATGCATTAGTCAAGGAATCCATAATTTTTTGAGTTATGTCGTATTCACTTAATTGTAAGATGTTAGGTTTAGGCAGGGCTTTACGAACGATACTTTTTTTCACTTCATTTGTTGTCATTAGGAGTCAAGGTTAGTGATGCTTCAGGTTTTTTTATACTTATCTCCGCATCCTTAATTCTACTTCGGTAAACTTTGAATCTTCTACCCTTTTCAGAAATTTGCCAGCTATCAACATGAATTAGTGTTAGTTCTTCCAAATCCGAGATTTTTTTATAAACTGAACTTAGAGGAATTTTATGCTTTTCAGATAATTCGGCAGCAGTTTTTCCTTTTCGAATGATTGAGAAAATGATTGCACGAGATTCTGCATCAGCTAACATTTCAATAACTTTCTGAGTTACATCATATTTTTTTAACTGAGGTAAAGTTACTCGTTTTGCCATAATGATGCAAGCGAGTGTTGTTATTTAAGAGTCAATACATATTCTTAGAATTTAGAATGACACTCTAGAATGAATTAATGGCAAGGAAAGCCTGCTGCATGTCTCATATCATGAGTTAATTCATGTATGAACATTTCATCAAATGCTTGTTCACCCATAACTAGACTGAAAATATGTCCTTGATCAAAACCTACTACGAATAAACCGAATACAAATACAAGTGCCAATGCAGCAACTGCAATTTTAGAGGTACCCGATGCGGTAATAGTAGATTGTTTTGCCGACATAGATTTTTTGACTAAGCTTAGATATTTAAAAGTAATTGAAAAACGTCACATAGTATGAAGATCTATTTTTTCGCAATCCCTATTATTATCGGGATAGTGATTGGACTAGGATTAACACTCAATCTAGAACAAACACCAGATAATTCATCAATTTTGAATAAAGAAAATCTCATACAAGGTTCAACCATTCTAGGAAACCCAGATGCTGAAATTACAATAGTAGAATTTGGAGATTATCAATGCACATTTTGTTATAAATTTCATGATGAGACAATGAAAAAGATTGATCAAAAATATATCAAAACCGCAAATGTAAATTTCGTTTACAAGGATTTTCCATTAAATGGACCACAATCAATTTTGGCTTCTGAGGCATCATATTGCGCCCAAAAACAAAACAAGTTTTGGGAATATCACGATACGTTGTATAACAATTGGGGCGGGGAAAATACAGGATGGATTACAAAGAATGTTTTACTTGGATTTGCCAACGATATCAAATTAGATTTAGATAGTTTTAGTCAATGTTTAGAAAATTCTGAATTCAAACAAAAAGTTCTCGATAATGAACAATTTGCTAGAGAAATAGGTATTGATGCCACACCATCATTTTTGATTTTTAACGATAGTGAATTGTATAGAATAATCGGTGCACAACCATTTGATAGGTTTGAACAGGCATTACAAGAACTTGGAAATTCATAAAATGAGAAGGTTATACAATCACCTTAATATGCTAATTTAAGGAATAAAAAAAATGGGAAAATTTGAAGTTCAGAATGTTGATTCTGTAAAAATGTATAAAATTAGAAAAACACTAGAAGAGTTAACTCAACAATCAGGACGCGGAACAGAACTAATTACAGTATACATTCCAAAGGGTCAACAGCTTCATGAAGTGATGACACAGCTTAGAGAAGAGCAAGGAACTGCTGACAATATTAAATCAGATTTGACTAGGACTCACGTAGTAGATTCATTATCTAAAGTACAACAAAGATTGAAACTATACAAAAAAACACCAGAAAAAGGTTTAGTGGTATTCTGCGGAGCACTTCCAAGAGAAGGAGGAGGTCCACCAGGGAGCGAAGTTGTAAAAATTTACGAGATTGAACCTCCTAAAGATTTAACCACATCACTATACAGATGTGATGATCATTTTCATACAGATATTTTGAAAGATATGTTACAAGATGATAACATAATCGGATTGTTAGCAATTGATGCAAAGGATGCAGGGTGGGGATTATTACATGGAGATAAATTAGAAGTTCTAAAAGAAACTGGTTCTGGAGTTGCAGGTAAACATAGACAAGGTGGACAGTCTGCCAAGAGATTTCAAAAATTAAGAGAAATGGAGTTACAATATTACTTTAACAGAGTTGCACATATCACCAGAGAATATTTCATTGATATTTACAAAGTAAAGGGATTGATTGTTTCTGGACCTGGCCCAACTAAAGAGGATTTTATCAAGAATGAATACTTGGAATATAGATTACAAAATAACATTATTGCCACAATAGATGCATCATATTCGGGTTCCGAAGGGATTAGAGAAGCATTTGCAAAATGCTCAGATATTTTATCAAACTTCAGAATGGTCGAAGAAAAAAAGATAATTGAAAAACTCTTTCAAGAAATCAATACAAATTCAGGATTAGGAAGTTATGGTCTTAAAGAAGTAATTGAAATGTTAAGAAACAATATTGCAGCAATGGTGGTTATTTCTGATGACATAAACATGAGTCGAATCGAGAAAAAATGTAAAAGATGTTCACATGTAGAAGAAGAGCTTATTGAACAAGGTAAAAGAATTGCAAGAAAAACAGCAATGAAGAGTGAAAAATGTTCAGAATGTGAGGCAATGGATTTTGAAATAACTGATCAAGATCTTATTGACTTTATTGCACTAATTGCATCTCAAACAGGAACTAAAGTAGAAGTGGTATCAGGAAAAACAGAACATGGAGTTATGCTTGGAAGTTTAGGAAATATAGCTGCAATATTGAGATATAATCCAAATCGAGGTTAGAAAGAATCTTTTATTTTTTGTTGCAGTTGAGATAATTCATCATCTTTAGGAATTCCTCTTTTAGTCCACATTGTTGCTTTGTTGGCATAACGTGGAATGATGTGAATATGTACATGAGGGACAATTTGTTTTGCCTCCTTGCCATTATTTTGTGCAATACTAAATGCAACTGCTCCCGTAGCTTTGAGAATTGCATTTGCAATTTGAGGTACAAGAGAAAATAGATCTGCAACTTCATTTTTTGGCATATCTGTAATCTTCTCATATGGTTTTTTTGGAATAACTAATGAATGACCTGTATCAATAGGATATTTGTCCAAGATTGCAACATGGTGTTCATCTTCAAAAATAATAAAACCAGGTAATTTTCCTTCAATTATCTCAGTAAATATCGTCATTATAGAGGAATAGACTCACAGATCCTATAAACGATATGGATTTATTTGCCTGATAAATTTTGAATGAACAATGGGTAAAAACAGACGTGAAAAGAGAGAAGAAGAACGTGAAGGATTTGCAGCTAAAAGAACAGCCCAATATAGAACTAGAAATCTAAAAGCATTAGGAATTTTATCTGCAATTGGAGTTATTGTTGCATTTGCCTGTTTTGAGTTTGTTACTTCAACAAACAATGTCCCAGGAGCCCCAGAAAATGCTGGAAAATTGGGAGACGAGCATATTCATGCATCTCTATTAGTCAGCATATTTGGCGATAAATTTGACTTTTCAACACCAAATTATCAGGTAAAAACACCGTGGATTCACTTTGAAAATCAAGATGGCGATACAATACACAGACATTCTACAGGAGTGGAACTTGAATTTTTATTCAATTCAATGAGTGTTGGTGTTGACGAAAATTGTTTTGTTTTCCCAGATGGAAGACAGTTTTGTAATAATGAGGATTATTCAATAAAATTCTATATCAACGACCAACCTGTTAAAGACATAAGACAATATGTAATTCAAGAAGATGACAGAATTCTCATTTCATATGGAAATGAAGACCAATTAGCCATTGAAAAACAACTAGCAGAGTTAAATGCACAAGCAATCAATAGATTGTGAGTAAGATGAAAATTTCAAGCAGAAATGTTGTCGAAGGTACCGCACGAGCTCCACATCGTGCAATGTACAAAGCAATGGGACTCACAAATGAAGATTTAAGCAAATCATTTGTCGGAGTATGCCATACAGGTAATGAAGCAACACCTTGTAACATCCATCTTCCAAATCTTGCACAACAAGCAAAACAAGGAGTTACTGAAGGAGGTGCAACCCCAAGAGAGTTTAGTACAATTGCAGTTAGTGATGGAATTGCAATGGGTCATGAAGGAATGAAATCTTCTTTAATCAGTAGAGAAGTAATTGCAGATTCAATTGAACTAATGGTAAGAGCTCATCAATACGATGCACTAGTTGGAATAGCAGGATGTGACAAAAGTCTTCCAGGAACAATGATGGGAATGATTAGACTCAACATACCTTCAGTATTTGTTTATGGTGGAACTATAATGCCAGGAATGTTAGATGGAAGAGAGTTAACAGTTGTAGATGTTTACGAAGCTGTCGGCTCATACGATGCAGGAAAAATTTCTGCAGAAGAATTAGAAAATATTGAAAATGTAGCATGTCCAAATGCCGGTTCATGTGGAGGCATGTTTACTGCAAATACAATGGCATCAATATCTGAAGCAATAGGATTATCTTTACCAGGAAGTGCAAGTCCACCTGCAGAAGATGATAGACGAAACAAGATGGTACTTGAAACGGGAAAAGCATGTGCAAAATTACTACAATTAGGCATAAAACCGCTAGATATTGTCACATTTGAGGCATTTGAGAATTCAATTACGATGCTAAATGCGGTAGGAGGTTCTACAAATGGAATTTTACATTTATTGGCAATGGCAAATGAAGCAGGAATTAATCTAACATATGATGATTTTGAAAGAATTAGAAAAAAGACACCGCATCTTGCAGATATGAAACCTGGAGGAAATTATGTAATGAATAGTTTAGATAAAATTGGAGGAATTCCATTGGTTATGAAAAAATTACTTGATAAAAATCTGATTCATGGAGATTCATTGACAGTTACTGGCAAAACCATTAAAGAAAATTTAGAAGAGTTAGCAATAGTAGAAGTTCCAGATCAACAAATAATCAAACCAGTTGAACAACCTATACATGAAGTTGGAACTGCCGTAATTCTAAAAGGAACATTGGCACCAGAGGGAGGAGTAATCAAAACGGCAGGAGTTGAAATGACAGAATTTACAGGAACAGCAAAAGTTTTTGATAGAGAAGAATACGCATTTGAAGCAGTTTCTAAAGGAGAGATAGACGAAGGAGATGTCGTAGTTATTAGATATGAAGGACCTAAAGGCGGCCCAGGAATGAGAGAGATGTTGTCTACTACTGCAGCACTTGTAGGTCAAGGATTAGGAAAAAAAGTTGCAATGGTTACGGATGGTAGATTTTCTGGAGGAACTCGAGGATTTATGATTGGACATGTTGCACCAGAGGCATTTGTTGGAGGACCTATAGCATTGGTAAAAGACGGCGATAAAATCTCAATTAAATTAGAAGACAATTCATTAAACCTACACGTATCAGAAGAAGAATTATCTAAAAGAAAAGAACAATGGAGAAGACCAGCACCAAATTATTCTACAGGAGCACTTGCAAAATTTGCATCACTCGTAGGATCTGCTGCAAACGGTGCAATTACAAAACCTGCAGAATACTAATTATTCAAAGTGTTTTTCACATAACATTACATTTTTTGAGTCAAGAGTTCTTGCAGTTAAGGAAACTCCATCTTGAATTCCTTTTTTGCATACATAGCAGCTCATCTCATGTGCATCACTTGTCAAAAAAACAGGTTCAGTTTTTAAAATAAAATCCTGAATCAATGATGATTTTCCAGAATATACTAACTGACTCATATCCGTTATTGGAACCCATTCGATATAAAGGTACCGTACTTTACTGTAATATCTATTTAGAGTTTAAATACCGTATTTCATTAGCGTGCATATGGGTGAACACCTTTGGAAAACACAGCATTTCTAAGATTCCTCTAGTGTATACTGAAACCCAACCCTTTGACGTTTACAATAAAATTTCTCGAAACTATACGCATTCATTTTTGTTTGAATCACTAGAAGGACCTGATGAGCTTGCAGAGACATCAATCATGGGATTTGACCCAGAATTAATTGTGAAAGGCTACTTTGATAAAATAACAATTCAAAACAGGGATGGTAAAACAGAGACAATTCAAACAGATGCACCTCTAGAAGAAATCAAAAAATTGATTAAAAAAACAGATGATATGTCTTACCGATATTTGGGAGGCGCAGTAGGAAATATTGATTATGATGCAATTAGGTTATTTGAAAATATTCCAGGTAAGAAAGATTTAGAAAAACCAATAATGGAATTTGGAATTTACAACGACGGTATACTTTACGATAATAAAAAGAAACAGTTTTTCTATTTTTATTATGATGAAGATAGAAAAGACAAAATTAAAAAAACAGATGAAGACGTAGGAACATTTGAAATGTCAGATATTGATATAAATCTGAACAAAGAACAATTTGAACAAATTGTCAATAAAGCAAAGGAATATGTTCACAGTGGAGATGTATTTCAAGTTGTCTTGTCTAGAAGATTTTCATTTGAAGCAAAAGGAGATTATTTGCGAGTATATGAAAAACTTCGAGAATTAAATCCATCACCATATATGTTTCACTTAAAAATGGATGAAAATGTAATCATTGGATCAAGTCCAGAAATGTTATTGAGAGTTACTGGAAGAGATGTAGAAACTTTTCCAATAGCAGGTACAAGAAAAATTACTGACGATGAAGAGAAAAATGAAAAATTAAAAAATGAATTGTTAAATGATGAAAAAGAACTTGCAGAACATACAATGCTTGTAGATTTAGGTAGAAATGATATTGGAAGGGTATGCGATTATGGAACTGTTAAAGTAAAAGAACTAATGGAGATAAAGAGATTCAGCCACGTTCAACACATAGTAACGCACGTTGTAGGTAAATTGAATGAGAAAAATGACATGTATGATGCATTTGAAGCAGTTTTTCCTGCAGGAACAGTCTCAGGAGCACCAAAAGTAAGAGCAATGGAAATAATTCAAGAATTAGAACCAACTCAAAGAGAAACATATGCAGGAGCCGTAGGTTATTTTTCATTTAACGGATGCTGTGATTTTGCAATTGCAATTAGGAGTATTTTTGCCAATAAAGAAAGAGGATTTGTACAGGCAGGTGCAGGCATTGTATTTGATTCAATTGCAGAAAATGAATTGAAAGAAACTGAACATAAAGCAAACGCAATGATTACTGCCTTAAAGGAGGCATCAAAATGAAATTTTTAATCATTGACAATTACGACTCTTTTGTATACAACATTGCTCAGAGATTAGGAGAATTGGGAGTTGTATCAGACGTGATTAGAAATGATAAAGTTACAATAAGCGATATTGAAAATTCAAATTATGATGCAATAATAATTTCTCCAGGACCAGGAACACCTGATGACGAACGATATTTTGGAATTTGTAAAAAAGTGATTACAGAGATTGGACCAAAAAAACCAATTTTGGGAGTTTGCCTTGGTCATCAAGGAATAATTTCATGCTTTGGAGGAAAGGTGGTAAATGCAGAGAACATACGTCATGGAAAAACAAGTCAAGTAAAACATACAGATGAATCATTGTTTGAAGGAGTAAAAAATCCATTTAGAGCAACAAGATACCATTCTCTTGTAGGACAAAAAACAATCATACCAGATTCATTAAAAATTACCGCAGTTGCAGAAGATGATGGAGAAGTTATGGGCGTAAGTCATAAAGAATATCTAATTGAAGGAGTTCAATTTCATCCAGAATCAATATTAACAGATGAAGGATCAAAGATCTTTTCAAATTTCATAAAAAAGGTAAAAAATCATGAAAAAAATTAACGGAGATTTAACATTTGACGAAATGTCATCTGTCATGAGTGAAATTCTAAATGGAAAAAATAATGATGAAGAAATTGCAGAATTTTTAACAGACCTATCAAACAAAGGAGAAACAAATGAAGAATTACGTGCAATGTTTACAAAAATGAACGAGTATTCAGTGAATATCAATCCAAGTTGTCATGGAACTTTAATTGATGTGTGTGGAACTGGTGGAGATAACTTACAGACATTCAATATTTCAACAGCAGCATCATTTGTGATTGCAGGGGCAGGAGGAAATGTTGCAAAACATGGAAACCGGTCAGTCTCAGGCATATCTGGAAGCGCAGATATTTTTGAATATTTTGGATTTGATTTGAACTCAGAACCATGGGTGGTAGAAGAAATGATAGAGAAAATAGGAATAGGATTCATGTTTGCACCAAAGTTTCATCCTGCCATGAAAAATGTGGCACCGGCAAGAAAAATAATTGGTAAAAGAACCGCGTTTAATCTATTAGGGCCATTATGCAATCCTGCTAAAGTAAGACACCAAATGATAGGAGTGTTTGCAGATAATTATATCGAAAGAATTGCTAAAATTATGCAAAAGAATTTTTCAGATACTGTACTAACAGTAAGGTCTGATGATGGAATGGATGAATTATCAACAACATCAAAAAATAAAGCATGTCTATTAAAAAATGAAGAGATAACAGAATTCATTATTGATCCTAGTAAGTATAATTTAGAAAAAGGTAATTTAGCAGATATTCAGATTTCAACAAAAAAAGAAGCCATAGATTCATTTGTCAAAGTATTGAATAATACATCAAACAAAACAATGAAAGAAATTACAATTCTAAATGCTGCAGGAGGATTATTGGTAGGAGGATTTAGTAATAAATTTGAAGAATGTGTAGAGTTAGCTAAACAGACGGTCAATAACGGAAAAGCATTTGAAAAATTAAAACAGTTTGCAAAAGAAAATAATGCATTGGATAAATTAGAGGAGTTTAACTGATATGGAAAACATTTTAGAAAAACTGGTAAATAATTCTAGAAAAGCAATTGATGAAGGAGTTTATGAGATTAATGAAACACTTCCAAACTCGGGAATAGATTTAGGAGATGTAATCATAAACTCACAACATGCACCGTTAATTACAGAAGTAAAATTTTCATCACCTGCATTAGGAAATATTAGAAAAATATCGGACCCAATCGAAATTGCAGTTCAATTGTTTAACGGAGGCGCTTCTGCATTATCTGTATTAACTCAGCCATTTTTGTTTGATGGGTCTCCTGAATTTTTTATGAAAGTTAGAAAAGTGGTTGAAATTCCAATGTTGATGAAAGACATTACAATCGATAAAATTCAAATTGACGCTGCTAAAAAAATTGGAGCTGATTATTTCCTACTAATTCAATCACTTTTTGATAAAAAGATGGTTTTGGAAATGGATGAATTGATTGAATATGGGCACAAAAATGGAGTAAAAGTGATTGTCGAGGCACACACATCAGAAGAGTTTGAAAATGCATGCAAAACTAATGCAGATATTGTAGGAATCAATAATCGTAACTTGGACACATTGAAAATAGATCTTAATACAACCAAAAAGATACTAGAAAAATCAGATTCTTCAAAAATTATTATCTCAGAAAGCGGAATTGAGTCTAAAGAAGATATTCGATTTCTTCATAAATGCGGAGCAAGAGGGTATCTTGTAGGAACAGCAATAATGAAAAACGAAAACATTGAACAAACAGTTAGAGGATTAGTGAATTCAATATGAAAATAGGAATACCAAAAGATGGACGATTTGGGGATTTTGGAGGCAAGTATATTCCAGAAACGCTAGCACCTGCAATAGAAGAATTAGAGAAAAATTACCTAAAAATTAGAAATGATAAAAATTTCAAAAAAGAACTTGGAAGACTACTAATAGATTATGCAGGAAGACCAACTCCAATCTATTTTGCAAGAAATCTTACAAAAACAGTAGGGGGAGCAAAGATCTATTTGAAAAGAGAAGACTTGTTGCACGGAGGAGCTCATAAAATCAATAACACTTTGGGACAAGCATTACTTGCAAAACGTATGGGTAAAAAAAGAATCATTGCAGAGACCGGAGCTGGACAACATGGAGTTGCAACTGCAATGGCATGTGCAAGTTTAGGATTGAAAGCAGAAATTTACATGGGATATGTGGACACAATTCGTCAAAAACAAAATGTCTTTAGAATGGAATTACTAGGTGCCAAAGTACATGCAGTAAAATCAGGTTCAAAGACACTAAAAGATGCAATTAATGAAGCAATGAGAGATTGGATTACAAATGTTGATTCAACATATTATTTGTTAGGGTCAGCGGTAGGACCACATCCATATCCACTAATGGTAAGAGATTTTCAAGCAGTTATTGGAGTAGAGATTAAAAAACAAATGAAAAAAATTCCAAATGCAGTGATAGCATGCGTAGGTGGAGGCTCTAACGCAATAGGAACATTTTATCCATTGATAGATACGAATGCAAAAATTATTGGAATAGAAGCAGGAGGTAAAGGAGTTAAAACAAAATTACACTCAGCTCCTCTTACGGCAGGCAAAAAAGGAGTATTGCATGGTATGATGACATATTTGATGCAAGACAAAGATGGACAGATTAGTGAAACCCACAGTATTTCTGCAGGATTAGACTATCCAGGAGTAGGACCTGAACATGCATATCTTAAAGATGAAAATCGAGTTGAATACAAAGCAGTAACAGATGATGAAGTTATTGATGCATTTTTAATTTTAACACGAACTGAAGGAATTATTCCAGCATTAGAATCAGCACATGCAATAGCACATGCAATTAAAATTTCTAAGAAAATGAAAAAAACAGAATCAATTGTAGTCACTTTATCAGGTAGAGGAGACAAAGACATCGATATTGTAAAGGAGTATTTGAGTAAAAATGTCAAAAATAAAAGAAAAATTTAAGGAATTAAAATCAAAAAAAGAATCTGCATTAATCTCCTACATTATGGCAGGATATCCATCAGAAAGAGCTACACTTGCTGCAGTTAGAGGATTAATTCAGGGAGGTACAGACATTATTGAACTAGGTTTTCCATTTTCAGATCCAATTGCAGATGGACCAACAATCCAAATGGCAAGTACTGAATCATTGAATGGTGGAACAAAGATTGACAATTTCTTTGCAATTGTAAAAAAAATTAGAAAAGAATCAGATATTCCTTTGGTGTTAATGACATACACTAACATCTTGTATAATCAGACATATCAAAAATTCATTTCACGTGCAAAACAAGCAGGCATAGACGGATTAATTTTGCCAGATATGGCAATAGAGGAATCAAAAGAATATGTCAAAGCTGCCAAAAAAATAGGCATAGATACAATATTTCTTGTTTCCCCGAATACTGAAAAAGATCGATTAAAACAAATTATCAAATCCACGTCAGGTTTCCTTTACATGGTTGCAGTTTTTGGAACCACAGGAGTTCAAACTAAAATTCACAAATATACCATTGATGCACTTAAAAATACAAAAAATTCCGCAAAAGGAAAGATTCCGGTAGGGGTAGGATTTGGGATTTCAACAGAAAAAGATGTCCAAAAATACGTATCATCAGGAGCAGATGCGGTAATAGTAGGTAGTGCGAACATAAAGATTATCGAAAACACGCCTGCAAGCAAGATTCAAACTAGAATTGCAACATTTACAAAAAAATTAAAAAACAAAACTAGATAATCGAATAAAGGAATAAAAATAAGAACTGTTTAAGAAAAAAATGCAGACAAAGTTCATTTTTGTTACAGGCGGAGTTATGTCCGGCTTAGGAAAAGGGGTAGTTTCATCATCAATTTGTAAATTATTACAGTTATCGGATCAGAAAGTTTCGTGTATCAAAATTGATCCATATCTTAACTATGATGCAGGAACAATGAATCCAATTGCCCATGGTGAAGTCTTTGTCACAGATGATGGAGGTGAATGTGATATGGATATAGGAAATTATGAGAGATTTTTGAATCAAGATATACCAAAATCACATAATATTACAACAGCCCAAATTTATTCAAGTGTTATAGAATCCGAAAGAAAAGGAGAATATTTGGGAGCATGTGTTCAAATCATACCACATGTTACAGATGCAATAAAAAATAGAATTAAGAAAATTGCTGCAGATGAAGAATTAGAAATACTGGTAGTTGAATGTGGAGGAACAGTAGGAGATATCGAAAGTTTACCATTTTTAGAAGCATTAAGGCAGATTAGAGTTGAAGAAGGTTCAGAAAATGTAATTTTTGTTCATGTTACATTAGCACCATCATTAGATGTTGTAGGCGAACAAAAAACAAAACCTACTCAGCATAGCGTTCAAGAACTAAGAAGAATTGGTATACAGCCAGATTTGCTATGTGTAAGATGTTCTATGCCATTACAAGATAAAACAAGAAATAAAATTTCAATGTTTACAAATGTGACAAATAATGATGTATTTTCATGTCATGATGTTGATTCGATTTTCCAAGTACCTGAAATTCTATACGATCAAGGGTTGGTAGATGTTATTTTCAAGAAATTCAATAAAATGGGATATGTCAATGCATCACAAAACTGGGATACCTGGAATAAGATAGTCAACTCATTACATAACGAAGGAGACCCAATCAATATTGCAATGGTTGGAAAATATGTAACACTTGCAGATAGCTATGTCAGTGTAAATCATGCATTAAAACATGCAGCTGCATCAATTGGAAAAAAGATTACAATTGATTGGATTGATTCAGAAAATATTAATGGAAATGTTGACACATTATCAAAATATAATGGGATATTGGTGCCAGGAGGTTTTGGTACACGAGGCTCTGAAGGAATAATAAAAACTGCAAACTTTGCAAGAGAACAGAATATCCCATATCTTGGAATTTGTTTTGGATTTCAATTAGCCGCAGTATCGTTTGCAAGAAATGTATGTAGTCATACAGATGCAAATTCAACAGAAATTGAACAAAATACCAATAATCCAATAATAGATTTACTCCCAGAACAGGATGGAATTACAGATATGGGAGGATCATTGAGATTAGGTGCAAATGAGATTAATGTCAAACCAGATACAATAGCAAACAAAATTTATGGTCAAGATAAAATTTCAAAAAGACATAGACATCGATATGAATTTAATACAAAATATTTAGAGGAATTTGCACAAAAAGGAATGATCTTCTCAGGAGAAAGTGACGAAGGACGAAGAATGGAAATTTTAGAGATACCATCTCATAAATTCTTTGTAGGAGTTCAATTCCATCCAGAATTTAATAGCAGACCGGGCTATCCAGAGCATGTATTCAAAGCATTCACTACTGCTGCAAATCAGAATTAATCAGTTTTGAGATTTCATAAATTTTTTGACGTGAATCTCTAATGGAAACTTTCTTTTTGACATATCCTTTTTCCAATAAATGGCTCATAGCTAAGCGAACAGTTCTATCAGGCAGCATTGTTTTTTTCACCAACTCTTTTTGACTCATAGAACCCTCATATTCTAAAATTTTAAGAAGTAATTTTGAGCTTGGAGGCATATTAAATAATTCTTCAGCAAGTTTGACTTTTTTTGCAATTGCAGAAATAGCTGTGGTATCTTTTTTTAGACGAATGATATTAGCAGAAGGTTCATAATTTGTGGCCTCTACAGAATTTTTTACTTTGTAACGATCTAACCCATCTAATACAACTTCACAATGTAATCTTGATGAAATTTCATCAACTTCAATTACACTAGCATTAGATACAACTAATGGACGTCTAGTAATATCAATGGAATTTACAGAAATTATTCCAAAGACATCAGAATCTTGAAAAATTACGGGACCTCCGGCAGACATTGAATATGCAGAAGAACCGATTGGAGTTGAAATTATTATTCCATCGCTACTGTCGTGCCATACCTCATCACCATTAACTCTCAAGGTATGTTCCATCAACATGGCACTTCTAGAAGAAAAAACTGCAACATCATTAAGTACAGGATAAACATTTTTTCCATCAATTTTTACTCCCAAACGAGTTACTTGTTCAGTTTCAAAATCCATTTTTTTGATTCTGGAGATTAGTGAAGGAAGTTGTTTTAAATCAAGTTGTGAAAGGAATCCATCAGATTCAGATTCATTAATTCCAAGTACAGGAATTGATGCATCAAAGGTTCTATGAAAATAATTTCTAACTCCTTTATCTCCGCCAAGAACAAATACACAATCAGATTTTTTATTCTTAGATTTTGTTCCAATTTTTGATGATGAGATATGATTTTCATCTAGAATTTTTTTAAGAATTCTTTCAGATGAGTCAGTTAACCCAGTTCCAAATATTCCAACATGCATAGATAGATTATTTTGTTATGGACAATATATGTTAGATCTGTTTGAACTCAACTATATTATAAAAATATGAACCGTTACTTTCTAGTGCATTTTTTTCTGGAACTTTCTCAAGACCAAATGCCTTAGATTCTAAGGCAGATTGAGCTGCACCACCTGCAAAGGACAATGCCCAAAGAAAGTCTTTTTCTTTTAGCATAGTGCAAGTGAAAGTTGAACAAAAAATATCTCCAATTCCAGTAGTATCAGTTAGAGTCATTTTTGGCAAGAAAATCGTATACAATTTATCTTTAACAAGAAGAGAAATTTCTTTTTTATTTGTATAAATTACATGTTCTATACCAAGTTTTTGCAATTGTTTTATTCCATCATGTCCTGTAAGACCAGTTAACGCAAACAATTCATCAGGATTCATTTTAATCGCATCGACATTAGTTAGATCAAGTGTAGTATTTCTTAGAGAAACCTCGTTATTGGAATTTTTTTCTCTGAGAAATCCTTGTGGATCCAAAAAAGTGAAATTATCAGAATTTTTGATTTGTGAGTAAGTTTCTAAAGAAATTTCATCAAATACTGGACTAATTATTGTTCCATCATCATCATTATCTATAAAATCAATCTTATCACACATGTTTTCTACGAAAAGTTTTCTGTCTGAATCATTCAGTTCTATTCTAAATTTTGTAGTGTCTTTTGAGGATAGTGCATTATGTGTGATAATTTTATTTTCATTAAAGAATTCTTCTAGAGGATAATTTGAACCAAATTTTGTATACAGATTTACATCATGTTTTTGTTTTCTTGCAGCTATAGAACAGTAACTAGCAGGACCTCCAGGAGCCTCATATTGTTCATTTTCATAAACAATTGTATCCATGGTACAATGAGAAAATATTCCAACTTTCATAATTAGCAAAAATTGTTTTTTATACTACTTATTTGAATCCTTATTTGCACATTTAGCACAAATTGTTTTTCCTTTGATAAACTTCACTTCTATGTTTGATGCGAGACATTCCTCACATAGACCATTCATATTCGTAATTATCATTGATCTTTAAATTGTTTTTTTAAATTTGTATAACGCATTTATATATCCAAGATTTGAATCCAGAACATGCCATTAAAACGTGCAAGTAGAGGTAGACGAAAAGGCGGTAAAGGCTCATCAGGAACCGTTCAATGTGTAAACTGTGGAGGAACTGTTCCAAAAGATAAAGCAAAAAAAGTTACCTCAAGAGTGAGTTTGGTAGAACATCAATTGGCAAAAGAATTACGAGCACAAGGTGCATACATTGCTGCACCAAAAGTTACAAAATGGTATTGTATTTCATGTGCAATACACTTCAAAGTTCTAAAAATTCGTTCAGCAGATCAAAGACGTAGACATACAAAACTTCGCGGATAATTATCTATTTTTCATTAAGACAGCAATTCTTTGTGCTAAAGTTATTCCAGCTATAATTATTACAATTATTACAGCAATTTCCATAAAACCAATCATTCCTATTATAGCAATAACAAGCAGTCTTTCTGCACGCTCACCAATTCCAATTCCTTGCATTTTAATTCCTGCAGCATCAGCCTTCGCACGGGCATAACTAACCAATAGTGAAAGAGTGATTGCAGTAAATACCAGATATGGTTCGGTGTAATTTCCAATTAAGATTCCAAAGAATATTGCAACTTCTGCAATTTTATCAAATATAGAATCTAAAAATCCTCCAGATTTTGACATCTTATTTGCATAACGAGCAACTTGACCATCGACAATATCAAAAAATCCAGATGCTAACAATGCAATACCTCCTAAAATTAATGAAAATTCAAATCCAATTCCATAAATTATTGATGAAACAAATGCCAAAGCAAGACCGATGCCAGTGAAAACATTTGGAGATAGACCTGTAGCTGCAAAAGATTTTCCAATTTTTTGTAAGACAGGTTTTAAAGAATCACGTAAATTGTTTAACAATACATTTCCTCACTTTAGATTCATTGAGATTATAATTGAAATTAATCTGGCAGCTAGAGATGAAGTAGAACCATTGTCAAACATTGGATTTAATTCAACAATATCAGCAGCTTTGATTTTTTTATCTTTCAAAGAAACAATCATGTCATGTAATTCACGAGAAGTAATACCAATTGCTTCAGGATTACCAACACCAGGAGCAAAAGCAGGGTCTAAAACATCAAGATCAATACTAACGTAAAGATTTTCAAATTTTTCAGTCAGTTGTTTCAATAATTTTGGACCATTTCCGTCTCTAATTTCAGAGTCAGAGATAGTTTGAATGTTATTTTCTGTAAGAAATTCCAACTCTTCTTTTACAAAGGCACGAGCACCAACATGAATAATATTCTCAGGCCCACGCTCTTCAACAATTCTTCTCAAATATGCTGCATGACTTAATTTAGTGCCAGCATATTCATCTCGTAAATCATAATGTGCATCAAATACAACATAACCAGTATCTTTTGGATAGCTCAAGTAACTACCATAGGTAAGTGAATGTTCACCTCCAAGAATAATTAATTGATTTGATGTATCCTTTAATTCACTAGTAGTTTTCCTAACCATGTCAATCATGTTTTGTGCAACAACTGTGTGTTCCATATTGCCCAAATCCTTTATGTTAACTTGTTCTAAATCTACTCCAAACTCTGGCATAAAAATTTCAATATTGTTAAATGCATCACGAATTGCATCAGGACCAAAACGACATCCAGGTTTGTATGAATGAGTTGAGTCAAAGGGAATTCCAAATAATTTGGCTACAGGATCAGAATCATCTGAAGGAGATATAATTTTTGGAGAACTTGTCAAATACAAATCTGCGTAACTCATCATACAGATTTTAATTCACTTTAAAATAAAGTAATACCCAATTAATCAGTCTGGCATGAAGAGTCATCACATAAACAAAGCTGATGAGATTCACCACAATCAGTACAGATTAGTAACTTTCCATGCATATACCAAGTTCACAGAATTTCTATTTAACCGTCAAGAAGAAAAGATAAGTTGTTCATTAGACCTGGATTATAGGTCTTTTAGATAATAATGGAGGAAGGTTTAGAGTGGAATTTGGTTTTCCTTGGTTTTGGGTCTGGATTTCATTAATAAAATCATCAAATGAAATATCCCGTACATCACTTTGAGTTCTATCACGAACACTAAGATTTTTAGAATTAACCTCTTTGTCTCCAATTACAAGTACATAACGAATCCATTCCTTTTCAGATTCACGTATTCTCTTTCCAATCGATTCATTTCTATCATCAATGTCAACACGAATATTTTTTTCAGTTAATTTATCAAATAGATTTTGTGAAAATTCCATAAACTCATCTTTTAACGGAATTATACGAACTTGTGTTGGTGCAAGCCAAAGAGGGAACATTGGTTTTCTACCTTCCTTTGCATCTTTAGCACATTTTTCAAGTAGAGCATATATCACACGCTCAATTGCGCCACTTGGAGAATTATGCAAAATGATAGGATTGATTGTTTTATTATTTTCATCAACGAATTCAATTCCATATCTATTGCCATTTTCAACATCAATTTGATCAGTTGATAATGCAGAGGCTTTTCCTAAATTATCAATATAGTTGAACTCCCATTTTAAAACAAAGTAAAAGAATCGTTCTTTCCACATTTCAACAAGTACAGGTTTATCTAATTTTTTGACAATCTCTGTGATTAATTCTTTATTTTCATTGTAGAAATCTTCTGTAAATCGTATAGCCATTTCATAATCATCATTTTCAATACCAACATTTTTCAAAACATCTCTAGACAAATCAAAACGAGTTCTAAACTCCTCTATAGCCTGTGGAATATCTTTACAAAATGCATGACAATCAGGCATTGTAAATGCTCTCAGTCTTCTAAGACCTACCAATTCTCCAGACTGTTCACGTCTAAAGCTATATCGAGTCATTTCATAGAGTCTGTATGGCAAATTTTTGTAAGATATCTGCATGTCATGTGCTATCAAAAACTGTCCAAAACAGGCTGCAAATCTTAAGAATAATTGTTTTCCATCTGCGTCAATGTTGTATTGCCTTGCAGGAAATCTGTTAAAATAACTCTCCATGCTAGGATGGTGTGAGTCATACATGATTGGAGTCTCTACCTCATAACCCCCATAGTCTTTTACCTTATTTGTCACATACTGCTCTAAGAGAGATTTAATCAAACGGCCGTTTGGAAAAAATCTCATATTTCCATGATCAGATGCAGGCTCGTAATCAGCAATTGCAAGTTTTTTCATTAATGCTACATGTGGAGGAGGTTCGTCAACATTACGGTTTTTATCAGATTCGTATTTTGCAAGTTTTTCTAATTTCTTATGCTTAGAGAAATTAAACTTGTCAAATTCAGTTAAAGACCCATCTGGAGATAGAATAAACCAATAAGATTTGATTTTTGATTCAGATTCTAATGCAGTAGAAGTTTTTTCTTTTTTATCACCAGCTGTAATCACTTTGGAACTTTCAGCTAACGGATGACCTTTTACTTTGACATTATATGATTTAGTCCAACCAAATGGTGCACGACTAACTTCCAAGTCTTGAGATTCAGATTCCATTAGTTTCAAAATGGATAATGCAGTAGAAGGAGCAGCCAAGTCAGAACTCAAATGAGCATAAGGATATAACAATAATTTTTTACAGCCAATTTTTTGCATTGATTCTTTAATTTGAGAGATTGCATCCAATCCTACATCATTGTTATCGCCATTTTCTACGGCAACAAAACAGACTACAACTTCATCAATTGAAACAGGTTTAGGCTCAATATCTTCAGCAGATTTTATCTCTTTTTTTGTTGCTTCATACGAGATATTATCACAATGGAGTTGTAGTATTCTCATAATGACTGGAATGTTTGCCACAACTTATAATTTACTTAGAGTATCTTATTGTACCATGAAAGAAAATAAAGAAAAGAAAGACAAGGATCATGAGCATTTTGCCAATGACGATCCCACAAAGTTTAATGAAAAAAGTGCAGAAGAGATAGCAAAAGAAGCGATTAAAAAATTCAAATCATTAAACAGTTAACTGAATCCTGCGCCAAACTCATCACCTTTAGTTAAAGGATCAATATCTTTTGCATTTTTCATTGCAATATACAAAAATGCTTCATTAACTATTTCTTCAGTGTTTGAGATATCTACACCCAAAGTTATTGCAAATTTTTGCAAGTATACGAGGTTTTCAGGCGAAGGTTCATCTGCAGAGATCTTTTCATCAGATATCTTCGATGCAATCTTATCGATACACTCGTTCCTAAAATTGTCGTCCAACGCTAAGAGATAAAACCACTATGTATTAAACAATCAAGATTCATTTTCATCGTGTCCTAAAACATGTTTTTCGCAATAATAGAGATCATTCATGTTACAATAGTATGAACAGTCATTGTCACATAACGCACACTTTGGTTTTTTATCATCAGCAGATAATTTGTAATGATAGTTTTTACTCTTCAATTTTACCTAGTTTGTTTTTTAATGAAATTAAACTTCGAAGTATTAATCCAGACAAGCCTAAATTTTGTATTAGCATATTTGCAGAATCATTCAGTGCATCATCACCCCTATACCCCTCATCATAAAGAATTTCAATCAGACCTTGGTCTGTATCAACTAATGCAGTGATAATTGAATATGTACCTAAATTTTGATCTGTGTTAATTTTATATTCTAATAATTCAATTTTTTTAATTTCTACATCATCCTGCGTTATTTTTCCATCAGAAAATACAACATTCCTATTATCTGGGTCACGTTCGATTCTCTTTGAATCAGGCACATCAACAAATTTCATATTTTGAATTATAGATTAAGATATTAAAAGAAATGAAAAGCTTATAACACATTTACTGGTTAAACTCTTTTGTTATGGACTATGCTAAACTTTGTAATGCATTATTAGACTCAAACGATAAGATCCGTTACGTAGGCGTCTACAATTCTTTTAGCGGAGATGTTTATGAAAAAATGCAGAATGGTACAGCCAGACATTTTGATAAGGATCAAACAAAAAAATCCATGACTCAAGCAATTATGCGATGGAAAACAAGAAAACAATTTTCAGCTGAAATAGGCGAACCAGAATATGCCATGACTAGATATGAAAAAGTGAATAGAATTACCATGTCATGTGGAAAAGATGGATTACTTATGTTCAGTACAGAAGTAGATGTACATCTTTGTGACATAATTGAGGATGTAACAAAGATGGTGAAAGAACATGTTGGTGAATCAGATCATGAAGATGGTTCACGAAACATCAGATCCTAAAAGCTTATTTTACTTATATTGTAAATTTTTATGTGAATCACCATCACTTTGAAGGAAAAGATATACCGCACATTAAACTTGATTCAAAAACTACAGTGAAAGAATTAATTGAAATTTATGCAAATTCAGGATTCAATGCAAGACAACTAGGGGAGGCTGCAAAATTATATCAAAAAATGATACATGAGAATGCAACTATTTGTTTAACAGTTGCAGGTGCAATGACACCAGTAGGATTTGGAGGAATTATCAAGACGCTTTTAGAAAAGGGGTTTGTAGACTGGATTGTCACAACAGGTGCAAACGTTTACCATGAAGATCATTTTGCCTGGGGATTACCAGTAAAACAAGGTCACTTTGAAGTTGATGATAACATATTGTATGAGAAAGAAATTGTAAGAATTAGAGATGTATATGTAAAATTTTATGAAACATTGGAATTAGAAGATAACATTATTCAGAATATGTTTAAGGACAAATTTTCAGAAAAATCATTTACAACTGCAGAATTTTGTAATGTTTTAGGAAAGATTAGTAAAGAAAAATCAAAATTTCCTGAAAAAAGCTTTCTTACAACAGCGTATGAGTTGGATGTTCCAGTATACGTATCTACACTCAAAGATTCATCACTTGCAATGAATTTAGCAGTACATAGATTGAAAGACCAACCATTCAATTTAGATTTCGTTAGGGAAATTATTGAACAAGCAGCTATTGTTTACAATTCAAAAAAATCAGGCATTTTAGAACTTGGTGGAGGAGTGCCAAAGAATACAGCACAGCAGACAGGTCCACTATTAGATCAAATTTTAAGAAAAGATCATGGAGGACAAGATTACATTATTCAAATTACAGATGCTCGACCCGATACCGGAGGATTATCTGGTGCAACACTACAAGAAGGAAAGAGTTGGGGAAAGGTGCAAGATTCACATGAAGATTTGATTACAGTGTATACTGACTCTACAATTGCATTTCCTTTGTTAGCACTCTATGCATTATCAAATGAGGAATCAAGAGAACAAAAAAGAATTTACAAAAATTTGGACAAATATTACAAATCACTACAAGATTCAGCAAGCAAAGTCCCAGACAAATTTGCCGACATTTTGAAAAAATCAGATATTAACCTGGATTAAGATTTTTTATTTGCCTTTCTTCGAGCGGCCTTTTGGTCTGCAAATCGTGCATGTTTTCCGTCTTTTCTTTTACTACCCATGAATAATGGAAAAAATCTTTTTCAATGTAAATGATTCGGTGTATGTAAAAAATTAAAAGTGCTTATTTTTCAAATAATTTATGGGAAAAACATTTCCAATTGTAATTATTGCAGTAGCAATCATCGGATTTTCATCCTCTGCATATTTTTTCAGTCAAACTACAATTACAATAGAAAGTCCCATCACAATGGAAGTTCAGAATAATAATCCAGTAATGCAAGAAATAGAGTCATGTATTGAACAAAATCTTGCTGGTCAAAGCTCTGTTGCACTAAATTCATTCAATACAAACATGTTACTAACTCTAAAAGAGGCTGCAATGGAAACTAACGATGAATATGAGTTAGAACAGATAAAACAGAAATTATACACATTGACGGATTGTAGACCTTAAATTAACCTCTATCATATCTAGCACGTTCTAGAGAGCGGTCTTCTTTTGTTGCCTTTTTCCATTCTTTGTAATGTTCTTTACATAAACCAGATTTTTTTCCAGATGAGTTAAGACGTAATCCTGCATCCTCAATTTTTTTTGTATTAAGAGAACGTACTGCATCAGCATCACAGCCATCAACCTTACACTTTGCGCCTTTTGAAATAATACCCATGTGGTAATAACAATTCGACTGTTAATAAAGTTGAAATGAACAAAGTTTTTGTTCGTTTATAAATAGGAATTAAAGATGGAGAAACATGGGTAGTAAGAACAAATCAGTCTCATCTAGTGAAAAATCACAAGGTGGAAAAGACAAGGCAAAAAAAGACAAAAAAGATCACAGTGAGAAAAAAGAGGTTGACGTATTTATCAATGAAGACCAGGCAAATAAAATAATTAAATCATCTAAAGCAATTACAATTCAAGATTTAGCAAGACAAGCAAATGTAAAAATTTCAACTGCAAATGCATTTCTTAAAAAAGCATTAGCAGAAGGCGCTGTAAAGAAGGTCGGCGGATTTAGTGGTCACTATATCTATCAGCCTGCATCACAGTAGATAGATACCTCATCACCAGAATTAGCATTTAGTAATTCATCAACACCATCAAGAATTTTTCCTATAGGAGTTAGATCTTTTCCAACCTTTGTATCCTTGTGAAAAAAACAAAATGCATGACCAACTGATAGAAAAGCAATATCACCTTTCTTGAACTCATTTCTAGTACGTTCACCTCCAGATTCAATGTGGGATTCAACATAGACACCACTTGTACCAAGTATGTGGATAGTTCCAGTTACAGGCAATGAACGAATTATTGTACCAACTAAAGAAGGAGAAAGATGACGTTTTAATTCACATTTGATTTTGATTTTACCTTTTATTTCCAAAATTACTTGAGATTTTGATACAGATCCACTGTCCATAATGAATTGTAAGCTTTGGATTATATATTGGCATTTTTCAATTAGTTTACTTGTCTGAGCCTGAAGAAACACCAATTACAACTGAAAAGAAAGAAGAAGAACCAGCTCCACTTGTTGAAGAGGCAAAATTAGAAGAAATTATTCAGCCAGAAACTGAGGAAATTGATCCAGATGCAGAAGTTAGTGTTCATGCAACAATGGAAAAAGCAATTGATAATTATAGAAAAATCAAAGAAGGTAAACAAGAATTAACTGATAAACAACTTGAGGATTTAGAAAAAGAATGTGAGGCAATTAGACAAAGAGAGATTATTGATGTAGATGAACAACATGAAGCAATTGAATTAAGCGCAGATGGAAAAATATTGATGGGTCCTCCAACATTAACAAGATTTGAAAAAGCAAGAATTATGGGAGCACGTGCATTACAATTATCATTAGGAGCACCACCATTCATAGACATACCTGTAAGTGCTGCAACTTCATTAGACATATCTATGAAAGAACTTGAGGAACGAGTAATTCCAATTACAATAAGACGTGTTTTACCTAATGGAGATTACCAAAATATACCATTATTTGATTTCAAAGAATAGACGATTCGTCTATAAAATTTAAAAGAAGTTCAGAACGATTACAATTAAGATGGAATTACAAGAAGTTGAACGATCAGAAAATAATGTAGATAAAGATAGTTATTTTGTAAAAGATGAATCAGTTATGACTGGCGCCTTGGATGTTTTAACAGCATTAGATGCAAGCAAAAGAGTTGTTTTGCTGGCCAAAGGTAATTTAATTCCAAATGCAGTAGCAATTGCAAATATTGTGACAGAAAATATGTTAAAAGGAAATTCAAAAATCGAGGATATTAAATTAGACAGTGTAATTTCAGAAGAAGATGGACAGATGATTTCAAATATAGAAATTATTTTGACAAAGAACTAGTAAACGCTGCCTGGTCCTTTTTCTAACATAGTTTGGCACTCATTACAAATTGCCTCATCAATATCAGATTCTAAATCACGATGAATATCACAAATTAAGAGACTTGTTTTGATGTAATTACAAAGCCCTATGAATTTTGAGAGAGTTGAAGGCGTATATGCCATATCAGATGCAAGGTTTTGTGAGATTTCTTGAATCATTTCAGAGACTTGTTTTTCAGCAGAGAGTTTTTTTATTAATTCTGGATCACCACGTGTTCCACGAATATAATTACTGATTGCAGCTTGTGTGACTCCTAACATTTTTGAGATCATTTCCTCTCTAACATTATGATTTTCAGATAAATCTTTAGCTAGAATTGCACGTAATGCGGGAATCAATGTTTTTGATTCAATTTCTGCAGGAAGTAACATGAATCATATTAACAGGATTAGCTTATAAGTTCGGCTAAAATTAGGTGAAACTATCTCTTAATGAATTAACAAATTTTTATTTAAAATGCCATTATGATTAGATCATGAAAACAGAAGAAGAGCAATGCATGCGGATTTTAACTAATGCCGTAAATGAATGCAAGTCAGATTGGATTGCACTGTCAGGAGGATTAGATAGTAGCATATTGGCACATTTACGAAAAGATCAGAAACCTCAAACAATGACTATAATCACTAAAGATTTTCTAGGTACAGATCTTACTTTTGCACAGATTATTGCCAAACATTTAGGATTGCCTTTATCATTAATTCAAGTAAGTATGGAAGAAGTATTAGATTCAATTAATGAAACAATCAAAATTCTAGGCAATTACAACGACATAGAAATACGCAATTCAATTGTACCTTACATTTACCTAACCACATTGAAGAAGAAAGGAGTGGATTCTGTAATAACAGGTGATGGTGCAGATGAAGTTTTTGCAGGATATAATTTTCTTTTAAAAAAATCAGATGAAGAAATTGGTGAAGAATTAAAACGAATAAAAAAAATTATGCATTTTCCATCAAAAGATATTGCCAGATCTTTAAACATGAAAGTTGAAACACCATTTTTGAATGAAGAACTAATAAAATTTTCAGATGATATAGAAATTTCAAAAAAGATTAATGCCAAAGATGGGGAAAAATTTGGAAAGTGGATACTTAGAGAGACATTTGAGAAATATCTACCAAACAATATCACATGGAGAGAGAAATCACCTATGCAAGATGGATCGGGTACCAATAATCTAACAGGATTATTCAATACAATAATTACAGATGATATTTTTACGCAGAAAAAAACAAGAATTTTAGAAGAAGACGGAGTATATATCAGAACTAAAGAATCATTACACTACTACGAATGCTTTAGAAAAACAAATTCAGTTAAAAAATCAGATTCAGATAACAGATGTCCAGATTGTAATTATGAGATTGCACCTAACTCAAGGTTTTGTAGGATGTGCGGAAAATTTCCAATTAATTAGATTTTTTTGACCATTTTTTGGGTTTTTTAATGAAGATTTTTTTGCAGCCATCACAACAAAAATGATATTTTTTTGATTTGTATTCATGAGACACAGATAAATCCTCATCAAATTCAAGGCCACAAACAGGATCTGTAACTTTCACAATTTTTTTCAATTAGGGTCGTATTTCTATTTATCTAAACAGGTAGAACTCATTAATCATAAGTATGTCTTATATGGAAAAAAATGAATTTAGTACATGAAAAAACTTTTTGGTGCATGTTCTGAGTGTGGGAAACAGGAATTATTTATGACTGAATACAACTGTTTAGGAATGTTAATGAAAACCAAAAACTGGATTGTTTGTAAAAATTGCGACTATGCAATACAGATTGAAAAATTAAAGAATATGCTAACCTGCGTATGATTAAGAAACTAATTTTTTTACAAACTCGTCGTATTCAGATTGATTCATAGAATTGATTTTCATGATTTGAAGATTTTCTTCTACATGTGTACTTGATTTTTGACCAATTAACGGTGCAAGAACTCCAGGAGTTGAACGAATGAATTGTAATAGACCAACAGAAGGAGATGAATTTGCAAAGAGTGGTTTTGATTTTGCCCATTCTAAAAGTCGTCCTTGCATTAATGGAACACTTGTGAAAACACCAATTCCTAATTCAACTGCAGATTCTAAAATTGATTTTTGTTTTCCTTCAACAGTTTGGTTTTTCAAAAGCATTGCTTGATCGAAATTTAAATTGAAAGGAAGTTGTATGAATCTAAATCCATGTTCGTTACCACCAACGTCTTGTGCAAGTTTCACTACATCTTCCAAAGAAAGAAACATTGCATTATCAAAAGTGGCTCTAAAGCATTCCCATGTTGCTAAACCATAAAATCTAATTTTCCCTTCTTTACGTTTTTCTTCATAAAATTCAAAAACTTTTTTCAAATTTTCTAAGAATTGGGATTTAGACATTTCAGGATGACCTTCAACAGCATTATGAAGATACATTAAATCAATACATTCAAGATTTAGATTTTTCAAACTACGCTCAAGTTGATCTTGCAGATATGGAATAGTCATACAATGATAGCCTGAAGAAATGTCTCCTTCTTTGATAATTCCAGGTTTACCTAATTCACGCATAATATATTGCATGAAATCCTCTTTGATGTCACCATCATTTGTGACATAGCCATTTTTTGTACAGATGAATATTTCTTCTCTTTTGATTAGATTTTCATCTAGTAATTCAGATAATGCAACTCCAATGCTTCGTTCAGATTTTTGAGCACGATAATTTATTGCAGTATCAATTACATTTATTCCAGATAAAATTGATTTTTTTACAGCGTCTTTTACTATCTCATCGGTTTGTGAATCAGGTTCGCCAAGATAAGTTCCAATTCCAATATTTGATAAATGCAAATTTTGAAATGAATTATAATTTTCAGTAAGGAATTTTTCAGAGAAAGACTTTGTTCCTTCAGATGTAGCATAACCGGAAATCATTCTAAATTACTTCACATATCATTACTTAAAATCCTATCAAAAATGAAATAACAAATAGTGCACCAGCAATTCTACTGAAATACAGTGTGTTGGTCATCGAACTAAGTAAAATATTTTCAGATTTTTCTAAATCTTTCAAATGCAATATTGCCATTATTAGAAACGGTTTGGCCAGAAGTACAATCAAGCTGTAAATTGGAAATAATCCCGATACTACTCCATAAATTATAATTCCATACGCCAATATTGGAAAAATTAAGAATGTCTTAACTGCATTTGCTTTACCAAAAATGATGATCAGTGTTCGTCTTCCTTTTTCTTTATCAACATCATGATCAGGAATTGATGTTACAAATAGAACTAATGAAGAAAGAACGCCCACTACAATTCCAGCAAGTATTGTAAAATCATCAATGCTTTGAGATTGAATGTAATATGTTCCAATTATAATCAAAGTTCCCTTAATTGTTACAAATACTTCTGCTAATCCCCAATTAACAATCTTTGTAGAATAAAAAATTACAGAAAGAATTGCAAATCCAAGAATCAACCCAATTGTGATTCCAAAAATTATAACAAAATAAATTCCAATTATTGCACCTAAAATGAGAAATGCAATTCCAACGATGTAAACCGATTTTGGCGTTAATAGTCCTTCAGGTAAAACACCGGTACCACCGCTCATCTTAGTTCGTTTTGTTTTTGTATCGATGCCACGCTTGAAATCCCAATAATCATTTAGTAGATCCACACTAGCATGTAGAGAAATTACACCTGCAAATGTCAAAATTGCATGAAGAATATCTATTGGATGACCAGAATGCCATGCAAGAGACAATCCAAGAGAGACAGCAATGACAGATGCTAAGAGAAATTTTACTCTTATTGCACGTAACCAGACAGAAAGCATTAGATTAATGACTCAGCATCAACACTGATTGGTTTTCTTCCATTAAAGCCAGAATCTTTTTCATGCCAGAATTTTATTTCTGTTTCACCTTCTTTCCAACAAAGCCAGACCTCTTCATCAAATCTTTTTGAAGGAAAATCTAGAAGGCCTTGATCTAAACCTTTCATAACAACACCAGTTTCTTCTAATTCTTCAATAGTTTTATAGAATTTAGATAATTCTTCATTTAATTTTTGTTTTAAAACAACATATTTTTCAAATGTATCATTATCAGATAGCGTAACTTGAAGTTCTTGTTCGGCTTTGATTACTTCCATTTTTTGTTTTTTAATATTATCATATTTTTGTATGACAAGAGGTAAAACTTCATTTGCAGTCTGTACTGTAAAGTATTTGAACAATATCGTGATGATTGAATTGTTTAATTAAAAGATATCTTGATGCAATTACTTATAATCCAATAAATAATGAGAACATTATGAGCGCTGAAGAGCAATTACAAGGAATGGTAGATCAAACTATCGACATGGCACTCATGAATGTTGAAGCATATTACAAAGAGATAGAAGCTAGTAATGAAATTTTGAAAATTGAGAATCCAAAGGAGTTTGTTTTTGGATTAATCATGGGTCAAATTTTAGGATTAGGTGTTGCAGCACTTGCACAGATGAAAGGAGGAAATCCTACACCACAAGACCAAATGCAAGTAAGAGACATGGCATACAAACGTGTACCACAAATTAGAGAGAGGATTTTTGGATAATAATGGCACAAAAAATAAAATGTTCACATATTTTAGTTGAAAAACAAAGTCAAGCTTTACAAATCCTTGAAGAAATAAAAAATGGAAAAAAATTTGGGGCAGCTGCTAAAGAAATTTCATCATGTCCAAGTTCAAAAAAAGAAGGGGATTTAGGCTATTTCACAAAAGGAATGATGGTAAAAGAATTTGAAGATGTTGCATTCAATTTAGAAATTGGTGAAGTGTCAGCACCAGTGAAAACTCAATTTGGATATCACATCATTAAACGACTCGGATAATTAGATCTTAAATACAAATTTTGTAATACATATTGGAGTGAGAGCACATTTGACTTCAGTATTTAGAGAAACATCTCTCTTCTACTCCACTAAAGATCTTTACAGAATGGAATTTTAGCAACACTGATCGAGACAATTTTTTACTAAAATTATGAAATACCAGTTAACCTAGAGGTCATTATGCCAGAAGTGACAGTTTTTTCTACAAAAGATATCGAGAACATAATTTCTTGGTTTGAGAGAATCTATAGTAGTGATGAAGAGATATCTGACTTCGAACGTGAGACATATCTTAAACTCGCAAAATACTTTATTCTCGAAGAAAAAGCAATGTGTTAAAATTGCATATTCTCTTTTTAATTTAAGGAAACGATTTTATCGTTTTTGCATAACTTGCAAATCTATGGTTTTGAGGACGAACCTGTTTTTGATGGTATTTTTTACAAGTAGTTCCTAATGCACCACGATAACCAATTGGAGAATCAACCCATTTTTCATCATGAGCAGCTTTGAGAACATCGTCATATGGACTGTAATAATTCATAATTTTTTTATTTACAATTTTTTGGAATTTATTTCCGTGTATTTTTGGAGATAATGAATTTGCAGGAATTGATGCACCGAATAGATGTACAGATTCAATAATTCCATTATTTTCCGAGTTTTTTGCAAGTGATTCCACGGTAGATAGTATCACTTGTGCCCCCAATGAATGACCCATTAAGCGAATTTTTATCGAGGGATTTTTAGATTTTAAATCTTTGATGAATTTTGAAAGGTTTTTTCCATTCTTTTTTGCAATTGTAACTCCTACTTTCAATGCAGAAAGTGCAGTCGATTTGTATTGTACACCTGCAGTGTTAGAATCATAGCTGTATCCAACAACATCATATTTGTAATTCAGAGTTTTCAAGCGTTTTTCTGCAATCACATATTTGGCTAATGCCCCGGATTTGTTATTTCTCAGGCCATGAATCATGATAACAATTTCAGATTTTTGAGAGATTTTTTCAAAACTTGTCTTTGGATAAATATCATATGAGATATTTTTGAGAGTTTTTCCAGTTTTTAGATCATAGAACCCTCTAGTAGATATTTTCGGAAATATTTTTCCAATCATTTTAGTTTCCTAGTTTAGATTGTTCTTCGTCTATTACAGATTGTTCAATTTTTGAAAATATTGGCTCAGTAGTTCCAATTTTATGACCAGATTTCAATTCTAAATTAGACATTTCATTCCAATGTACATCAGAAACATTTCCATCCAGTCCCAACTGAGACCATATTTTTTGTGAAGATTTTGGTAAAAATGAATGTAAGCATATTGCAATTGAACGAACAGCATTGACAGACAGGTATATGCAAGCATTAGTACCTGGTCCTTTTTTCCAAGGTTCCTTGTGTTGGAAGTATTGGTTAAAATGAGCAGAAAATTCCATCAGTTGTTTTAATGCACGATCTAGATGATTTTCTTCCATTAGTTTGCCAATATCTTCAGCGAGAGATTTTATTTTTTGTTCAGATTCAGAGTCTTTCTCATCAAATTTTTCAGGCTCAGGAACAACACCATCAAAAGTTTTGTTTGTAAATCCAAGAGCACGATTAACCAAATTTCCCAAATTGCCAATTAATTCAGAATTAATCTTAGTTGAAAATTGTTCCCAATCAAAATTAAGATCATCTTGAGAATATGGGTTTATGGAAATAAGATAAAACCGTAAATAATCAGCAGGGAATTTTTCTAAGAAATCTTTTAAACCAATATACCAATTTCGGCTTTTTGATATTTTTTTACCTTCAAGGGTAAGATGGCCACGAGTTGGAATGTAATCAGGTAATTTGAATTCTTTTTCAAGTCCCAATCGCATTGCAGGTAAAAACAGATAATGGTGATAAACAATATCTTTACCAATGAAATGATAAATGTCTGCATCATTCCAAAAACTTTTGCCATCAATATTTTTATCATTCAGAAATTTTAACGTAGAAGAAATGTACGCAAGATGATTATCAAACCAACCATAGAATACTTTATCTTTTAATCCATCAATTGGAATAGGCACTCCCCATGGAATATCTCGAGTGATATCCCAATCAACTAGTCCTTCTTTAATCCAATTTTCAACATATTTTTTTACATCTTTTTGAAGATGTGGAGCATTTTCAAGATATTCCAAAAGTGGTTCAGAGAAATTTTTCAGTTTAAAGAAATAGTGATTGGTTGATTTTTGTACAGGTGTTTCACCACATATTGAACAATGAGGATTTTCAATTTCTTCAGGAATACGCCCACATTTTTCACATAAATCAGAATATTGATCTTCAGCATCACAAAATGGGCAAGTTCCCTTTACAAATCGGTCTGGAAGAAATTTGTCACAAGAAGTACAAAAAGCTTGGATGATTTCTTTTTCGTAAATATGTCCATTTTTTTCAATTTTTTTAAAGACATCTTGAACAAATGAGATATTTTCTTCAGAACTTGTTTTATAGAAAAAATCAAATCCTATATCAAAAGCGGTAAAATCTTCATAATCACGTTTATTCCAATGTGCAACATATTCTTGTGGAGTTTGTTTTAATTTTTCAGATTGTATTAGAATTGGAGTTCCATAATCATCAGATGCACATACGTAATATGCTTCAACACCATTTTGTTTTAAGAAACGAGTGGTAACATCAGCAGGGAGATATGTAGATGCAACATGACCCAGATGTATCTCACCATTGGAATATGGCAGAGCACTTGTGATTATTGCTTTTTTATTCATTTGTGATAATTTGGATTTATTTGCATTTAAGCTATGGTTTTTAAAGAGATTGGGAAGGTTGTAAAGTATGAGTAAGGTAAAAAACCCAAAGCTAGCAAAACAGGGAAAGATCTCATACGAATGGGCTCGTACTCACATGGATATTTTAGATAATACTTTAACACGGTTAAAAAAATCAAAACCACTGAAAGGAGTGACAATTGCATTTTGCCTACACATTACAAAAGAAACCTCAGTTTTGTTGATGGGGGCAAAAGAATTAGGAGCAAATGTTGCAGTTTGTGGCGGAAATCCATTAACAACACAAGACCATATTGCAGCATTTCTTGCAACTCAAGGAATTCACATTTACGCATGGAATGGACAAACCAACAAAGAATATGATTGGTGTCTTGATCAAGTACTAAACCATAAACCAGATTTAATCTGTGATGACGGTGCAGACATGAATGTCAAAGTACATTTCGATAAAAAATTCAAATCATTAAAAATTCTTGGCTCCACAGAAGAAACAACTGCAGGAGTAACCAGAGTACAAGCAATGGAAAAACAAGGTAAATTGAAATATCCAGTTGTAATTGTTAATGATGCAGATACAAAACATATGTTTGATAATAGATATGGTACAGGTCAAAGTACAATAGATGGATATCTAAGAGCAATGGGATTATTATTTACATCAAAGAAAATTGTAGTAGTAGGTTACGGTTGGGTAGGAAGAGGAGTTGCAGAAAGATCAAGAGGAATGGGCGGCAAAGTAATTGTTACAGAAGTTGACCCAGTAAAAGCTCTTGAAGCACATATGGATGGATTTGATGTAATGCCAATGTCACAAGCTGCAAAGATTGGACAAATTTTCATTACAACTACAGGAATGACTAGTGTAATTAGAAAAGAACATCTTCTTTCTATGAAAGACGGTTCAGTAGTTGGAAATGTAGGACATTTTGATGTTGAAATAGATACTAAATTCTTGTTAGAAAAATCAAAATCTGTCAGAGAAGTAAGACCATCACTTGATGAATGCACCTTGAGAAATGGACGAAAAATCTATCTAATTGGAAAAGGAAGATTAGCAAATTTAGTTGCAGCAGAAGGACATCCACCAGAAGTCATGGCCCAGTCATTTTCAAATCAAATATTATCATTATTGTATATTTTTAAAAATCACAAAAAAATGGGCAAAAAAACTATGATTGTTCCTAAAGAGATTGATAGACAAATTGCAGTTGATGCGTTAAAAGCAATGGATGTCAAAATAGACAAATTGACAAAAGAACAAAAGAAATATGCAGAAAGCTGGTAACAAGAATAAGTAAATAAAGAACATTATTTCACAAGCAATTAGATGACATGGACAAAAGTTGCAGAAAAAGGTGACATTCAATCTGGTTCAAGCAAAGAGTTTGAAGTGGAAGGTAAAAAAATTGCAGTTTTTAACCAAGATGGTTTTCATGCATTAGATGGAATTTGTCAACATCAAGATGGTTCACTTGCACCTAAAGGAAAAATTGAAGGAGACATTGTAGAATGTCCATTACATTTCTGGCATTATAATATCAAGACAGGAGAATTAATGGATTATCTAAAAGGCATCAAATTGAAAAAATATGATGTAGATGTAAGAGATGACGGCATCTATGTTGATGCATAATTCTGGTAGACTTTTTATGAGATTAGTTTAAGAAAAACCTGTGAACCAAGAGATTTTAGAGAAAATAACAAATCAAGATTACAATAGTATTTCAACAAGAATACAAGAGGGATTAAAACAAAAAATTGAAGAAACGAATTCAAAAGGAGTTATTTTTGGTCTAAGTGGCGGAATTGATTCTGCTGTGATTGCATATTTGTGTAACAATGTTGTAAAAGAAAAAACACTTGCAGTAATAATGCCAGATTCAAAAATTTCACCAGAATCAGAAACCAGTGATGCGATAAAGATTGTAGATGAATTAGGATTAGATTACAAATTACTCGATATTAATTCAATACATAAGGAGTTTAACATGGTGTTAGAGCCAGAAGATCGAGCTTTAGGTAATTTACGAGCAAGAATTAGAATGAACATATTATACTATTATGCAAATTTAAAAAATTTAGTTACGCTAGGGTCTAGCGACAAAAGTGAGTTTAACATTGGATATTTTACAAAATTTGGAGATGGTGCAGCAGATGTATTACCAATTGTCTCTTTATACAAAACTCAAGTAAGAGGATTAGCTAGACATTTAGGAATTGATGAAAATATAATTACAAAGAAAAGTAGTCCCCACTTGTGGCCTAATCATGAAGCAGAACATGAAATTGGTGTAGAATATGAGCAAATTGACGTCATCTTACATTGTTTAATAGATAAAAAATTATCATTAGACGATACAGCAAATGAATCACAAATAGATATCAAATTTGTTGAAAAGATCCATTCTATGTATAAGAAAAGCGAGCATAAACGAATCAATCCAAATGCACTTTGAATAAAGATTATTTTCACACAAATAAGATAAATGACACGCCAATCTGTTATTAACAAATGAAGATTTCAGATACGTTAACAAATCAAAAAAAAGAATTAGAATTTTCTGATAAAGTAAGAATCTATCTTTGTGGCGTAACAGTATATGATCAATCACACATAGGACATGCCAGGACAATAATAGTTTTTGATACATTGAGAAGATTCCTTGAAGCAAATGGCACTCAAGTTGAATTAATTCAAAATTTTACTGATGTCGATGATAAAATAATTAATCGTGCAAAAGAACAGGGCGAATCAGCAAGTGGATTATCAACTAAATATATTCAAACATATTTTGAAGATTCTGATAGGTTAAACATTAGAAGAGCAACAAATTACCCAAAAGCAACTGAACATATCGATGATATGATAAATCTAATTCAAAATTTAGTGGATAAAGAATCTGCATATGTGTCTAAAAATGGAGTATATTTCCGTGTTTCAAAATTTTCAGAATATGGAAAATTATCAAAAAAGAAAACAGAAGATCTGGAAAGTGGTGCCAGAATAGAAGTTGATGAATCAAAAGAGAGTCCTTTAGATTTTGCCCTGTGGAAATTTTCAGATGGACAACCAAATTGGGAAAGTCCATGGGGTAAAGGTAGACCAGGATGGCATATTGAATGCTCTGCAATGAGTATCAAGTATCTTGGTAAAAATTTTGAGATACATGGAGGTGGAAGAGATTTGATTTTTCCTCATCATGAAAATGAAATTGCACAATCAGAATCATTTACTTCAGAACAATTTGCAAAAATTTGGATGCATGCAGGAATGATTACCATAAACGGAGAAAAAATGTCAAAATCAGTTGGAAATGTTAAATCAATAAATCATGTTTTGGAGTCATGGGGTCCAAATGTAGCAAGACTATTCTGTATTTCAGGACATTATTCAAAACCAATTGATTATACAGAAGATCTGTTAAAAGAAAATTTGATCAGATTAAGACAGATTGAAACATGTTATTATGAATTGAGATTGGCAGAAGAATCACAAGAAACAGAAGATATTTCATCACTACTTGAAGAATCAAGAGAAAAATTTGATGCGGCACTAAATGATGATTTTAACACATCATTAGGATTATCTGTGTTTTTTAATATGATAAAAACAATAAACAGTCTTGCAGCAGAGGAGAAAATTACTAAAAAAATTGCAGAGCAAGCATTACCAGTATTAGAATACATGTTAGAAGTATTAGGAATTGAGATTCAAACAGTTTCAGATGAAGAAATAGAATCTGTTTTTGAGTTAATTAACAAGAGAGAAACCCTAAGAGGAGAAAAACAGTTTGAAGAGGCAGACAAGATTAGAGACCAAATTGCAGGATTGGGAATATCATTAATTGATCATAAAAATAAAACATTATGGATGAAAAAAGAAGCAATCAAATCAGAAAAACAATAAGATGATTTGTGGATAATATTTAATAATCATTTTAACGTAGACTAATTCCATTAGTGAAAATGCCGTTTTTTGGCAAAAATGAGACGGACCTTTTTTTCCTCTCTTTTGCACTAGTGGACTATTTTATGATTAGCACGGATGGTTTTGATTTGTGTAAAACAAATTGAGAAGTACTTCCGAAGAATAAGTCTTTTGCAGAGCTTCGTCCCCTTGAACCAATTACAACCATGTCAATCTTGTTTCTTGAAGTATTTGCAAATTTAGCAATTTCATAACCAGGATTTCCATAAACAATCTTTTGAACAAAGTCAACTCCAGCCTTTTTGCATTGATTTTCTGCAATATCCATCATAGAATCTAGTTGTTTTTTGTGATTTTTGTTGAATTTACCAGAAGTATCAAAGTCACCTTTTGGAGGTGCATAAACTGCATGAAGTGCAATGATTTTAGCATCACAATTTTTTGCAAGATAGATTGCAGACGATAAACCTCTAAAGGAGTTTTTAGAGTTATCAAGTGGAACCAGAATTTTGTTAACTGATGTAGCCATAGAATAATTAATTTCAAAGCTATTAAAAAACGAGGCGTTAGAGAATAATTATCTGAAAATTAATCAGTAATTCCATCAATCAGCAGATTTATCATATTTTTCATGCCATTCTTTGGATTCTTTGTTAAATTCATCATAGATTTGTTTCATTTTTTCCAATAATGTACGATAGTTCTTTGTATGATTTTGTATTTTTACCAAGTCTTGAATCATTTTATCAAACATTTCATTCATAGGATTATTTGGTTCAATGTTTGCAAGGCGAGTTCTAATATCATTCCAGTTTTTGAGCATATCCATTAACAATAATTCCTGCTCTGTTACTAATTCATCCAAGGCATCTTGTTTTACGCTCATAATTTTTCAGAGTAAAAGGATGATATCAGTTTTTAGAAAAAAAGGCGCCGGGAGAGGGATTTGAACCCCCGTGTGCAGAGCACAGACGCTATCCTGTTTTGAGATTTCGAGGCGTCCGCCTTGGACCAAGCTTGGCTATCCCGACATGCAAAGTAAGAATTTCTAGTATAAAATCGAATCAGTAAACAAAAAAAGCAGCAAATACTGAAAGTTACTATGGGATTAGATCTAAAACCACTACTAGTCAGAGAAAAGACACAGCTTGAATCATTTACAAACAAAGTTGTTGCAATTGATGCATACAATGCAATCTATCAATTTTTAGCAATAATTAGAGGACCTGAAGGACTACATTTGACAGATTCACAAGGAAGAGTCACAAGTCACATCACAGGATTGTTATTTAGAAACATAAATTTTCTCACAATGGGAATTAAACCAGTCTATGTATTTGATGGCAAACCACCTTCACTAAAATCAGCAGAGATTGAAAAGAGAAAACAGATCAAAAAAGAGGCTACAGTGAAATATGAAAAAGCAATTTCTGCAGGAGATATGGAAGATGCAAGAAAGTATGCACAGCAAACCACATCAATGAGAGATGGAATGGTTGAAGATTCAAAGAAATTATTAGATTTATTTGGAATACCACACATACAAGCACCATCAGAAGGAGAAGCAACAGCTGCAAGTCTTACAATTACAGGTCAGGCATTTGCGTCAGCAAGTCAAGATTTTGATTCAATTTTATTTGGTGCAAAAAGATTGGTTAGAAATTTTACAAATAGTGGAAGAAGAAAACTTCCAAATAGAAATTCCTACATTGAAGTTTTGCCTGAAATGATTGAATTTCAGAAAAATCTAGACAGTATGGGGTTAACAAGACAAGAGTTAGTAGATACAGGAATTTTAATTGGAACGGATTTCAATCCAGATGGATTTGAGAGAGTAGGACCAAAAACTGCCATTAAGATGATCAAACAACACAAGAGATTGGAAGACATTCCACAAATTCAAGAGCAACTAGAGCAGATACCATTTGATCAAATAAGAAAAATTTTCCTTGAGCCAGAGGTTGCCAAGATAGATAAAATTGAGTTTGGAGAAACAGACTATGAAGGAATAGTGAAATATCTATCCGAAGAACGGGATTTTTCAAAAGACAGAGTAGAAACGTCGATGAATAGATTGAAGAAAAGTCTTGAGAAAAAAAGCCAGACCTTAGATCAATTCTTTTAATTAAGACATTATGCCGAATTGAACAGTTGGTCAGTTTGGGAATATACTGAATACCAAACAATTCCATCTCGTGTTGATGGACTTGCTGAACGGCCAATTCTAAAGTATAAATCAACAAAGAATTCAGTATCAGTATGACAGAAAATGATGATATCAAGCATAATTTGATGCTGAATGTCAAACGCTTGGAGGGAATTTTAGAGAGAATCGACAAGTATTGTCATAATTATGATCAAGAAAAAGTTGATGCATCAGTTGCAGTTCTAAAAATCAAAAGTTCAATAGAAAATCTTCGAGAAATAATTCCAGAGATGAGCAGAGATGCAGAATCAATAGATCAAGAGACTGAAAAACCAGAAGAAGAAAAAGATTAACTAACCTAAAAATTAAAAAAAAATATGAGTTTTGAAGAAGACGTAGATGTTTATGGTGAATGTAGAAATTTCATCAAATTTTGTAAAGAACAAGGAATTCCGGTGACTTCTGAAGCAGTAGCAACAGTTTGGGCAGCATTTCAGACCAATGTGGCATTGGATGATGAAGATGACGAAGAGACAACGCTAGATGATTACTAGTTATTTTTTCTGATTTTCAATATTTTTTTGTAGTTCTTGGAATGCAGATTGAATTTCATTTACCGCTGCACCATCTTCTAAAGTACTTACATCACCAATTTTTTCATTTTTTGCAATTGCCTTTAGTAAGCGACGCATGATTTTTCCACTTCTAGTTTTTGGAAGTTTGTTTACAAAGTAAAATTGACTAGGAGTTGCAATGGGACCGATTTGTGTTCGAATAGTTTCACGTAGTTCAGAACGAAGTTGTTCCTCAGAAGTACTAACACTTTCTTTTAACATAACAAAAGCAATTATAGATTCACCTTTTACTTCATCAGGAATTCCACATACTGCAGATTCTGCAACATCATTATGAGAAACAATACTACTTTCTAATTCCGCAGTTCCAATTCTATGACCTGCAACTTTTAGAACATCATCTGAACGACCAAGTAACCATAAGTAACCATCAGAATCCTTGATGGCGTAATCTCCAGGATAATAAAGTGATTCAAATTTTGACCAATAGACATCTTTGTATTTTTCAGTATCTTTCCATAATCCAAGTAACATTCCTGGCCAAGGAGTTTTAATTATTAGAGAACCTTTTGTTTCAGGTTCTACTTCATTGCCAGTTTCATCAACAACTTCAATATCTAATCCAGGGATAGGTAATGTTGCAGAGCCAGGTTTCAATGGAATTGTTTCAATACCAGGTAAAGGACTGATTAACATTCCACCAGTTTCAGTTTGCCACCATGTATCAATTATTGGACATTTCTTTTTTCCAATTACATTGAAATACCATTTCCAAACTTCAGGATTAATCGGTTCGCCAACAGTTCCAAGTAAACGTAAAGTTGAAAGATTAAATGAATTTGGAATATCATCTCCAAATTTCATTAACATTCGAAGTGCAGTTGGCGTTGTGTAAAAAATTGTAACACCATATTTTTGGATTATGTCCCACATTCTAGATGAATCAGGATGATCAGGTGCACCTTCATACATTACCTGTGTTGCACCGTGCAACAAAGGACCATAGACCACATAACTATGACCTGTAACCCATCCTATATCCGCGGTACAGAAATAAACATCGGTATCTTTTATGTCAAATGCCCATTTGTATGTAGAATAAAGATGAGTTAGATAACCACCAATCCCATGTAATACTCCTTTAGGTTTCCCAGTAGTACCAGAAGTGTATAAGATGTATAATGAATCAGTACTATCAAGTATTTCTGCATCACATTCTTCAGATGAGTTTTGCATTACCTCATGCCAAAGCAAATCTTTTTCATTCAATTGTATTTTTTGACCAGTTCTTTGATAGACAATGACATTTTTCACAAATTGTACTGAAGATGCAGAGTCATCTACAATTTCTTTGAGATTGATTATCTTACCTTTCCTGTATCCGCCATCAGCAGTGATAATTATTTTTGATTGAGAATCTTCCACTCTGTCAGAAAGAGATTTTGAGCTAAATCCAGAAAATACGACGGTATGAATTGCACCAATTCGGGCACAGGCGAGCATGGATATTGGTAATTCTGGTATCATAGGAAGATAGATTGTGACACGGTCACCTTTTTTCACACCTAATGATTTTAGAACATTTGCAAGTTTTTTGACCTCGATGAACATCTCTTTGTATGTAATTTTCCGGTCAGTTCCATCTTCACCTTCCCACAAAATTGCTGGTTTTTCAGATTTTGAACCCTGATGAATATCCAAGGTATTGTAAGACGCATTGATTTTTCCACCTACAAACCATCGTGCAAAAGGTGGATCCCACTGTAAAGTTTTGGTCCACGGCTTAAACCATGATAATGATTTTGCACAATTATCCCAAAATGAGATATAATCATTTTTTGCAGAATCCCTAATTGAGGAATCATTATTCCCCAAACCAATATCAAATTCTTCAGAATGCAATTATAGATTGTTTGAATAATGAATGTTTTAAGAATTTTGAATTATTATTGTGAATTCATTCTTTTAATCCAGTCAGATTCAGGTTCTGCTGGAACTTGTTCTTGTGCAGGAATTGTCATTACTTGAGTCTCAGAAGACTTTTGTGATGAGGACTCGACGCTAGGAGGTTCTGGCAAACGAGTCTCAATTGGCTCATCATCAGAAGGTTGTGGTAGATAAGTTCCTGGCATCGCTGATGGTGACACCTCTGGAATCATATCTTCGAGTGAGAGATTTGCTAGTCTGGATTTAACTTTAGAAATCTCATCTTTCTCATGTTTCATGTGCTGAAGCATTTCGTCTGTTTCGCTTTGAACATGGTCGAAGGTCTCCTGAGAAATTTCGTTACTTTTGAGTTGAACTTTTGCGTCAAACAAAAGAACTTTGACAGATTTTTCCTGTTCTTCAATTTCGACGACTCTATTATCTAATTCAGAACTAATTTCAAATTCAGTACGTTGGAGTGTCATTAATTTAGTGTTGTACTTTTCATGAATTATTTCTGCATCAGACTTCATGCTGTCGTTGTCAGAGACAATTTCCATCAATGCGTTAAGACGTCGGATTACAAGTTCTTTTTGTTTTAGTAAACGTTGTGAATCCAATCTCCACTTTGGAATGAAAATTACTACTTCAGATTGAACTACGAGTTGATCAAAAGCAATTTGTTTTAGGCCTTCAGACCCGCAATTGATGCCGACTGTCTGTATAGAACCATCAACATCAGTTGAGGTACCTAAAATTTTGCCCATTGGTGCACCGTACATGTCTTTTACGGGTTTTCCAATAATCTCAACTTCACAGTTGCTCATGAATGGAGATTGACAGATCCGTATAACCCACCAAGTGTTAACAAGGTTGACAATTTTAGTACAAAGAAATTAACTAAATTAAAAATTCACGACTAAACCTATTTTTATTATTACAATTTAACAAAAAAATAACATGATTGACAAAGAAGAATTGGCACAGATTATGAAATTTGTATCAGAATATTGGGAAAAATTGAAAAATGATCCTGACAACGATGCTCTAAAGATTTTACCGTCTAAATTTTGGATGAAATCACTTGGAGGACCTGTTGGAAATGAAAAAACAACCAAAGGCAGATGGGTCACAACTTTGATGTATTTGGAAGACGAAGAAATGGAAAAATCATTTCGTGAGGTTTTAGCGCGTTGGCAAGCTAAAGGTCAACAAACAGCAACTGATCTTCCAACAAAATCACCCGATCTAATTCAAATTGGCAGAAGATAAAGATAAAACCAATTACGAAAAATAATATTATTGTCCGAATTTTCTAAAAATGAAAGAAGAATTTTAGAAAAACATTTTTCAAATTCAGATAGGAATGTCTTTGCTGTAATAACACCAAGACAAGTTGATCGTGGTGCATTGATGTCACGATATAGTAGAACTGACAAAAGTATGAGGAAAATTTTCTTAGATGAATTTTTAAAAAATAAAAATCGCGGAGAGGAGTTTTACGATAGAGTTTTACTAGAATATGGAGATGATTCAGTTGCAGAATTGGGTATTGCGCAAATTGCAATTGAAGGACTTACAAACATAGCAGTTAAAAAAATTGAAGATAGAAGAATTGGTTTTTCATATTTAGAAAAATCCTCACGCTATGTTTCATGGGATAAAAAAATTAAAGGAAAATACAAATTTCTGCATGAACCAACAATAATGAAAACTAAATTTGCAGATGAGTATATCGATGCATGTAATTTAGATTTTGAAGTTTATTCAAAAAATATAGAACCTATGTTAAAATTAATACGAGCAAGAGATTCGATCAACAATTATAAATTTAAAGAAAAACTTCTAACCAAAGATGAGGAATATAAATTAATAAGTAACTGGCAAAAAAATAAAAGCGAAAAATCATTAGATAAGTTGCTTAAAGCATATAAAAAATTAGTTGTATCTTTTTCAAAAAAATATTTATAATTTTGATCTTTTTTTAGATTATTAACTACTAGTTTCAAATTTTTATTCATTCAATTTATATTTATTTATTAATCCTATTTGGAATGCTGTAAATATAAAAGTAATTGGTAGCATTCCCCAAACTTTAAAATTAACCCAAAATTCTTCAGATTGTGTTCTCCAAACTATTTCATTTAAAATTGCTAAACCAAAAAAGAAATACATCCATCTATTATTTAAAATTTTCCAGCCGTCATCATTTATTGG
>ERZ724566.3-NODE-3-length-60020-cov-4.625833_pt1 | contig 60020 bp, 66 predicted proteins | sample MGYA00375860_ERZ724566 | MGnify/ENA primary metagenome ERZ724566 (study PRJEB28725, sample SAMN03264853) | marine sediment metagenome | biome: marine pelagic biome; feature: marine oligotrophic desert; material: ocean water | place: Pacific Ocean:North Pacific... | reverse complement strand
ATCGAATGGTGGAAAGGACTTGGAGAAGAGCTTCAAGAAGATATTGAAATTTCTGTAGAATAATTATTTTTTATTAAAAAATGTTAAAGCCTCGAATGGGATCCGAACCCATGACCTTTTCATTACGAGTGAAACGCTCTACCAGACTGAGCTATCGAGGCATGAACGATACCTACTTAGAGTTTATAAAAAGCGTTACTGGTTTAAAGGAATGAAAATTTCAATATCAGGGATTAGAGGGGTTTATGGAAATGATTTCTTACCAAATGATGTACTAAGGTTTTGTGATGGTTTTTCTAAATTAATTAAAAATGGAAAATGTGTCATAGGAAGAGATACAAGAGAAACTGGCGAAATGATAGAAAAATTAGTTTCTGCAAGACTATTGGAAAGAGGAATTGAGGTTCATCATTTAGGAATAACTCCAACACCAGTAGTATTTAGAAAGGCAAAAGAGATTGGTGCAGGAATAATAATAACATCCTCACATAATCCACTTGACTGGAATGGATTGAAATTCATTATTGACGGAAGAGGAATTACTCTAGATGAGTTAGAAATTGTAAAAAATGGAAAAAACTCGAATGAGAATAAAATAGGTAGAGAATTTATTTCTGAATCAAATTATATTTCTGACGCAGTAAACATCATTGGAAAATTGAATAAAACTCAACAGGTAACTGTGGATATTGGTGGAGGAGCTGCAAAAACTGTTGCTCCAAAATTATTACAAGAAATTGGATGTCAAGTTGAAACGATAAATGATAATTTGGAGGGATGTTCAAGAGGTCCTGATCCAACTTCAGATAAACTTGCAGAACTGGTTAGTAAAACAAAGAATATTGGGTTTGCATTTGATTTAGACTCTGACAGGGTGATTCTAGTAATGAACGGCGAAAAAAAATCTTCAGATATTACGTTAGGATTAGGAGTTGTAAAAGCAATCAAGTTGGGAATCAAGAAATTTGTTTTAAGTTTGGATAGTAGTTTAGCGATTGAAAAATTCATTATTAAAAATGGAGGAAAAGTTTGGAGGTCAAAAGTTGGGGAAGCAAATGTAATTCAAATGATGATTGAAAATGATGCAGAAGCTGGTGGAGAAGGCAGTAGTGGAGGATTCATTCTTAGAAAATTCAATATGTGTAGGGACGGATTACTGACTAGTGGATTAATAGCATCTATGATTGACGATGAATCCATTCAAAAAGACATAGAATTTTTTGAGAGTTTTTCACAAATTAGAGAAAAAATATCAATAGAATCCAAATTGCATGAAAGGGTAATAGAAAGATTAACAAAAAAATTAGGAGAGAAATATGAAATAAACCAATTAGACGGTGTCAGAGTAACAATAAATGAAAATACTTGGTCATTAATTAGAAAATCAAATACAGAAGATATTATTAGAATTTCAACGGAATCAAGTGATAGAGAATTGTTAGTAAAGATACAAAAAGAGATGATAAAAATGGTAGAGAATTGTTATGAAGAGATTAAATGAAAAAGAAATTATCAAAATAATCAATAGTAAACATGTTAGTTCTGAAGATGTTGAAATTTTTAATCTAGGAAATGAACAATGTGCAGTGTGTGTTGACACATTAGTGGAGAGTACAGATATTCCAAAAGGCTCAAAATTATCAGATATTTCAAGGAAGAGTATAGTTTCTAGTGTAAGTGACTTTGCTGCAAAAGGAATAATACCAAAATTTTGTATTATATCAGTAACTTTACCAAAAACAATATCAAAAAAACAGGTACAAGAATTATCAAAAGGTTTTTCGAAAGCATGTAAAGAATTCAAAATTCAATTATTAGGTGGAGATACAAATCAAGGTACAGAAATTTCAATACATGTAGTATTATTCGGAAATGTAAAAAAATATACAAAAAGGCAAGGTGCAAAAATAGGAGACATAATCTGTACTACAGGTGCATTTGGATACACTGCTGCAGCATTGGATATAATATTAAAAAAGAAAAAAGCAACTAAAGCATTTTCAACAAAATCAAAAAACCTTTTTTTCAAACCTAAAGCACGATTGGAATTTGGTCATAAATTAACCAATTATACGTCTTCATCTATTGATTCAAGTGATGGACTATCATCATGTTTGAATGAATTGTCCAACCAAAATAAGAAAAAATTTCTAATAACAAAAATGCCCACAAATAAGGATGTCATAGAATTTTCAAACAAAAATAACACTAGTTTAAACAGATTAGTTTTTGATGGTGGTGAAGAATTTGAATTAGTGTTTACAGTAATGCCTAGAGATTTAAAAAAAATTCATGCGTTAGCAAAAAAGAGTAAAATTAGTATTTTTGAGATTGGTTATGTGTCTAAAGGAAAAGGTGTGTTTTTTGATGATGGAAATAGTTCATTTAAGATTGAAGATAATGGATGGCAACATTTTAGATAATTCTAGGGCATTCTTTTATAAAGCCAAAAAAATCTGCAAAATCTATGTCAGAAACTGTTGAAGAGAAACCAGAAACAGTTGTAGAAGCAACTGAAGAGGTTGTAGAAGCAACTGAAGAGGTTGTAGAAGCAACTGAAGAGGTTGTAGAAGCAAAACCACAACAGCCTACAAAAGCAAAAGCAGTAGACAAATGGGGTATTGCACATATCTTTAGCAGTTACAACAATACTATCATCCACATTACCGACTTGACCGGCGCAGAAACAGTTTCAATTAGTTCTGGAGGTCATCATGTTAATGCAGACAGATATGAGTCATCACCTTTTGCAGCAATGAAAGCTGCAAACGTGGTAACAGAATCTGCAAAAACAAAAGGATTCACAGGATTACACATTAGAGTCCGTGCTGTAGGAGGAGTTGGTTCTAGAGTTCCAGGACCAGGTGCACAAGCTGCAATTCGTGCCCTTGCAAGAGGTGGATTTAAAATCGGTAAAATTGACGATGTTACACCAATTCCACATGATACCACAAGAAAGAAAGGTGGAAAACGTGGAAGAAGAGTTTAGTTAGATTGCATTAATTTTAATTTAATTTTACAACCATTATTTTCCAAATAGTTTGAAAAAAAGGTTACAAATTTTTCTTCAGGTTTTGATCCTTTAGATTTTTTAATTTGATCAATAAATTCTTGCTCAAGTGACATATGAAAATCACCTTTTAAGATCATGTCAATGAATGTCCAACCAAATTTTGATACAGGTTCGTTAAGGATATAGCCACTTTGAACATCACATAATTTTTCTAATGTGTTGAGAGTATCTTCAAAAAGAACTCTATCTTTAGGCCAGTCAGTTGTACTAATTTGGATATAATATGTCATAATTCATCGTCATTTGTTGTTTTTTTAAATTTATCTGCAATTGAAATGAATTTTCCATCTTTCTCAACATTGATTTTATTTTCCATTCTGATACTAATTCCAACAGATCTGAATAAAACCAATAGTTTTCCTCCATCTAATGTTTCATTAATGTCACCTGTGGAAATCAATTCTCCTAATTTTTCTATAATGATTTTTGATTCGTTTGGAAATTGATATTCTGCATTTTGTAAGACTTCCATTCCCCTATGACCTAAACTATTCACTACATAATCACGTAGTGTTGGTTTTGGTTTTTCAGTTTCATTATTTGTATCATCATTTAATTGATCTTGTTCAGAGAAGTTTTTTTGCATCTCAGCTAATCTTTTAGCCTTCAGCATTTCCAATTCTTTATCCTCTTCACTCATCCCTTGATCACTCCAATTGGAACTAATTTAGCTACTTTGGTTGCAATTCCAAGATTATGAGATACATTAACTACAGAATCAACATCTTTGTAGGCTTGAGGTGTTTCTTCAACCACACCATCCCTTGTCAGAGATTTTATAAAAATGCCTTTATCATTAAGAGATTTTTTTACTTCAGATTCTGTAAAATTTCGTCTTGCTTTAGAACGAGACATCATTCTTCCAGCTCCATGAGCTGTTGAACCAAAACTTGCAGACATTGAATTTTCATTTCCTAAAAGAATCCAACTTCCAGTACCCATAGAACCGGGAACTAAAACAGGTTGACCAAGATCTCTATATTTACTAGGAACTTCATCCATGTTAGCAGGAAAAGCACGAGTGGCACCCTTTCTATGTACAACAACCTTCTTTTGTTTTCCATCAATCTTGTGTTTTTCAACTTTGGCAATGTTATGTGCCACATCATAAACTAATTTCATATCTAAATCAGATTCAGATTGAGAAAATACTCTTTCAAAAGATTTCCTTGTCCAATGAGTAATCATTTGTCTATTACTCCATGCAAAATTTAATGCTGCAAACATTGCTTTTCTGTAAGATTCTCCCTCTTCAGAAGTATTTGGAACACATGCAAGTTCTCTATCTGCTAAATTGATATCATATTTTTCTTGAACTTGTTCAGAGATTCGTAAATAATCACTACAAACCTGATGGCCAAAACCTCGAGAACCACAATGAATCAATACTGTGATTGTTCCTTCTTCTATTCCCATTCTTTTTGCAGCTTCTTCGTCATGAATTTCTTGTACACGTTGGACTTCAAGAAAATGATTTCCAGAACCTAAACTTCCTAGTTGTGGTAATCCGCGCTTTCGTGCTTTATCAGATACTTTGTTTGGATCTGCATTTGCCATTTGCCCATTTTCTTCACATACATTTGCATCATCATTTGTGCCATATCCATTATCAATTGCCCATGATACACCTTTCACCAATACTTCATCCAATTCAGATTGTGTCAAACGAACAGCTCCTTTTGAACCAACTCCAGATGGAATAGATTTGAAAAGATCATTAACAAGGTCATTAAGTTTTGGTCTAACTTGTTCTTCAGTAAGATTTGTTCTTAACAGTCTTACACCACAATTAATGTCATAACCAACACCACCAGGACTAATCATTCCTTCTTCAGCATCCATTGCAGCAACTCCACCTACAGGAAATCCATATCCTTCATGACCATCTGGTAAAACTACTGAATGTTCTTGAATACCAGGTAGTGTGGATACATTTACTGCTTGCTTGATTGTTCTATCAGTCATCATTTTTTCTAATAATACCTCATTAGCGTAAATTGTTACAGGTACTTTCATTCCTAGTGACGAATCAGCATCAATCTGATACTGATTTTCACCTATTTTTTTTGGTTTCAAATCAGTCATTATCTATAGTGAAAACTGCTTATGGCAATTTAAATGAAATTCAATTATTTGAATAAATTAAAATGAAATAACAATTTCTAATACATAATGAAAAAAGCAATTGTTTTAGGTGCTAGCAGAGGTATTGGAAAATCAATTTCAGATTCACTGAAAAAACTAGATTTGGATGTTATTTCATTATCAAGCAATGACATAGATACATCAAATTTGAATAGTGTAAACAAATTTGCTAATGAAAATAATTCAACTGACATATTGGTCCTAAACACAGGTGGTCCACCAATTATTGAATTTGAAAAAATAAGTAAAGAAGACTGGGAAAAATATCATAATCAGTTATTTGTTGGATTTTGTACATTACTACAAAAAATCAAAATTAATGATGGCGGGTATGTTTTTGCAATAACATCCAATGTTATCAAAGAACCAAATTCAAAATTAATAATTTCCAGTGCTTATAGAGCAGCATTTTCAAGTGTTTTTAAAATTCTAAGTAAAGAATTTGCTGAAAGAGATGTTAGTCTAATCAACATTGCACCAGGACCAATCAATACAAATCGAACAAAAGAATTAGTAGATAATGTGGAAGAATATGCAGATAGTTTACCTATGAAAAGATTAGGAAAACCCGAAGAGATAGGCAATTTTGTAAGTTCCATAGTGGAAAAAGAGATAAAATATCTTTCAGGAGTGGTAATCAATTTTGATGGTTCAAATTCAAATTATATTTTTTAATAGACATAAGTTTATTTTTGTAAAAAATCCATACTAATTAGTGGCAATTTTACCTATAGACAGTGGACGTTATGGCACAAAAGAGATGCTTGAAATTTTTGGCGAGCAAAAAAAGGTTGATTATCAATTAGAAATTGAAGCTGCTGCTGCATTATCCCAAGGTGAAATTAATCTAATTCCAAAATCAATTGCAAAAGATATTGCAAGGGCCGCACGTTCAGGAAAAATTACAGCTAAACGAATTAAACAATTAGAGGCAAAAAGTGATCATGATACTGCTGCATTAGTTGAATCATTAGCTGAAAGATGTAAAAAAGAATCAAGACCCTGGATACATTACGGATTAACAAGTAATGATCTTGTAGATACAAGTAATTCAATGCAAATGAGAGATGCAATTCGTATTATTCAACCAAAGGTTGGAAAACTTGCATTGGTATTAACAAAAAATGCAATGAAATACAAAACACTTCCAGCAGTAGGTAGAACCCACGGTCAACATGCAAGCATCATTTCATTTGGTCTAAAATTTGCAAATTGGGCAGCTGAAATGTCAACACATCTTGAACGTCTTGATGAAATAAAAAAACGAATTCTAATCTGTAAAACACTAGGAGTTGTGGGTACAGGTTCTTTGATGGGTAAAAATGCAGTTAAAGTTCAAGATAGAGTAGCAAAAAAATTATCATTATTCCCTGCAAAAGTGACAACACAAATTATTCCACGTGAAAGATATGCAGAATACATTTTTCAGTTATCACTAATTGGTCCAACATTAGAAAAAATTTCAATTGAAATAAGAAATCTACAAAGAACTGAAATTGGAGAAGTTGCCGAACACTTCAAAAAAGGTCAGATGGGAAGTAGTGCAGTTCCTGTAAAAAGAAATCCAATCAAGAGTGAAAGAATTTCTTCATTGTCTAAATTATTACGTAGTCAGATCAACACTTCATTTGAAAATATTCCATTATGGCATGAAAGAGATTTATCAAATTCAGCTAATGAAAGATTCACAATACCAATGGCATCAATTCTACTTGATGAAATGATTGAAACAATGATTAGAATAATTAGTAATTTGAAAATTAATGACAAACGAGTTCGAGAAAATCTTTACATAACTAAAGGTCAAATTTTTGCAGAATTTGTATTAGAAGCATTAATCAAAAAAGGAATTCCAAGATTTGTAGCATATAGAGATGTACAAAGAGTTGCATTTGAGGCTCATGAAAAGAAAATGAATTACATGGATGCGTTAATTGGGGATAAAAATATCTTAAAATCATTAACAGAAAAAGAAATTAAAGATATTTTTGTACCTGAAAAACATCTTGGAGCATCACAAATTATCATAAACAATGTAGATAAACACGTTAAAGTGAATGCAAAAAAATTATCGTAATTTTAAGAGCTGTTTGTGTATTTTAGACCCATATTGTAATGCTTTTTTTTGTTTGTAAGCAGATATTTCAGGTACACCACAAGATGCTGCAAGTTTTCTTATAGCATGCTTACGTTGTAAATCATTTTCATCAATTATCTTTTCAGAGATTGGGATAGTTTTTGCATATGAAATAAAATTTTCATCCAGTAAAGGTTGTAATATTCTTACATCAAATAATGATGTAACATTGTTAACAGCAATCATCATTTTTTTCTCATTATCCAACTTTTGATTCATGACATTCATTACTTCATCAACTCCAATTCCGATAGCCTCACGATATGCATTATAACCACAAAATAATTCATCAATTCCATTTGCAGTGACAACTGTGGAAATTCCCAATTTTTTAGCTAATTTTGAAACATAATAAAACGCAATTGAATTTTCATTCCAGGAAAGATTATCAGTTTTTATAATATCATTTACCTTTTCGCTAGTTTCTTGAAAAGATTCTAGTTCAATTTCTAAAATATTATGTTTAAATTTTAGAATTTCATTTACCTCTTTTGCAAAATTAATGTCATGTGAATCAGGAAAACCAATAGTTAGAAGATGTATATCATAACCATTGTCATCCAACAGTTTTGCAATTAATGTACTATCCACACCGCCTGAAAAAGCAACACCAACAGAATTATCTAATACAGTAGTTTTGATGGAATTGAGAATTTCGTCTAATAGTTGATTCATGATTTTGTGAATTAAATTGTATAATTTATTATTGTTCATATTTTCTATCATAACATGGGATTGTCAAAACTTTCAGATAATGAAATTCAAGAGGGTCTAAGAGAGTTGAATGGATGGAGTGTTCAAAATGGTAAATTACACAAAGAAATCGAATTTTCTGACTTTGATGCAGCATGGAATTTTATGACTATAGCAGTTGTTGAGATTCAAAAAATGAATCATCATCCAGAGTGGTTTAATGTTTACAATAAACTTGTGATTGATCTTATGACACATGATGTAGGAGGAATTTCTCAAAATGACATCAATCTTGCAAAATATCTAGATAAGATACCAGTGATTCCATCACTCTAGAGATTTATAGACAAAGATCAATGTTTTAGATATGGATCCAAAGATTACAGAAAAAGCATGGGAGCCAGAATTAGAAGAAGCGATTTTAAAAAAATGGGATGATGAGAAGCTTTATGATTTTAAATTACAAGATGAAAATTATACAATAGATACGCCACCACCATATCCATCAGGAAGACCATGGCATATTGGTGCAGCATCACATTATGCACAAATCGATATGATTGCAAGAACAGCAAGAATGAATGGAAAAAATGTTTACTTTCCAATAGGTATTGACAGAAATGGATTACCTGTAGAGCTGTATACAGAAAAAAAACACAATATTAGAATGCGAGAAACAGAGAGAGGAGAGTTTTTGAATTTATGTAAAAACGCACTAGATGATTTAGAAGCTGAGATGATACAAATCATGAAAAGTCTTGGATTGAGTGGAGATTTTAAGAATTATTATAGAACAGATTCAGAAGAATACAGAAAATTTACTCAAGAGACATTCATTGATCTTTGGAAAAAAGGTGTCATTTACCTTGCAACACGACCAAATAACTATGATTGGGTTTCAGGTACAACAATTGCAGATGCAGAAATAGTATACGATGATCTTCCGACAAAACTTGTCTATATGAAATTCATAGTAAAAGATGAACAAAAAGAAATAATCATTGCAAGTACAAGACCAGAATTATTATGTGCGTGTAAGACTGTCATTGTAAATCCTGATGATGAAAGATATTCAAATTTAATTGGAAAGAACTTGATAGTTCCATTAACAAACAAAGAAGTAAAGATCACACCTCATCATTCTGCAAAAATTGAGTTTGGTTCAGGTGCAGTAATGGTTTGTAGTTATGGTGATCAAAATGATGTAGCATTGTTTAGAGAATTACAATTAGAAGAAGTGATTGCAATAGGTTTGGATGGTCGAATGACAGAAGCTGCAGGAGACTATCAAGGACTAAAACCAAAACAGGCAAGAACTAAAATCATCGAGGATTTAGAAAATGCAAACCTAGTAGATAAAATTGAGGAAATTTCCCATAGAACGCCCTTGTCAGAGCGAAGTAAAATTCCTATTGAGATTGTACCAATGGAAGAATACTATCTAAAACAAAAAGAATCTATTGAAAAAATGAAGAAATTAGGCTCAGAAATTGAGTTTTATCCAAATATGCATAAGCAGATTTTGATGAATTGGTTAGAATCAATATCTATTGATTGGCCAATTTCTAGAAGAAGATTCTATGGAACAGAAATACCAATATGGTATTGTAACGAATGTTCAGAACCATTTGTTCCAGAACCTGGAAAATATTATAGACCTTGGAAAGATTCCTGTCCTGCACAAAAATGTGAAAAATGTGGGAATACAAAATTCACTGGAGAAGACAGAACCTTTGATACATGGATGGATTCTAGTGTTTCACCTTTGTTTGTTACAAAATTTAACAGAGATGATGAATTTTTCAAAAAAACATATCCGACCGGAATAAGACCTCAAGCAAAAGATATTGTTCGAACATGGTTGTACTATACACTACTTCGATGTGAGAAACTAACTGGACAAAAACCATGGTCTGAAGCATGGATTATGGGTTACGGATTAGATGAAAAAGGAATGAAGATGAGTAAAAGTAAAGGTAATGCAATTGATCCACTACCAGTTATTCAAAAATCAGGTGCTGACACTTTTAGATTTTGGAGTGCAAGTGAAATTAATCAAGGATATGATTTTAGATGTTCAGAACAAAAAATAGAATCAACAAAGAAATTTTTGAGTAAATTATGGAATGTTTCAAGATTTCTTTCAAGTTTTCCTATTATTGAATCAGGTAAATTGACAGATTCAGACAAATGGATATTATCTGAACTTGATAAGTTAATTTCAGTATGTAATGAAGGGTATTCAAAATATAATTTCTTCATACCAGCTACAGCATTAAGAGAATTTACATGGAATATTTTTGCAGCACAATATATTGAAATGGCAAAAGCTAGAGCGTATGGAATTGGATTTGATGACGATGAGAGAGATGGTGCAATTTTTACACTGCATAAAGTTCTTTCAACAATTTTGAAACTATTAGCTCCAATTACACCATTCATTACAGAACATCTATGGCAAACACTTTATTCAAAAAATAGCATACATAAAGAACAATTACCAAAAATAGAAAATATTGAAGATATGACAAATATGACTCAAGTAATTGTGGAGTTTAACTCCAAAGTTTGGAATGAGAAAAAACAGAATAATTTATCCCTAAAAGATTCTATCAAAATAGATATTCCAGAAAACCTAAATCAATTCAAGAAAGATTTAATCGCAATGCATAATTTAGAAATAAGTTAAGACTGATTATCAACTAATTTTACAAATGATTTGTGCAGAGATGTATCTTTTGTAAGTTCAGGGTGAAATGCAGTTGCAATTACGTTTCCTTGTTTTACTGCAACAATTTTTTCATTGAATTTTGCCAATACTTCCACACCAGAACCAGTTTCAGAAACAGATGGTGCTCTAATGAAAACACCATGAAAAGAGGAAATTCCAATTGGTTCCATTGAAATTTTTGCTTCAAAGGAATCTTTTTGTCTTCCAAACGAATTTCTTTCAATTTTTACATCTAAAATATCTAAAAGAGGTTGATCAACATTTCCTACAATGCGGTCCTGAGAGTTTTTAGATAAAAATACCATTCCTGCACATATTCCAAATACAGGCATTCCAGATTCGATTTTTTCTTTAATTTTTTTTATTGCACCATTAACAAGGGACATTTGACCTATTACAGTACTTTCTCCTCCAGGAATTATTAATCCATCAAGTGTGGAAATTTGTTCAACAGTTTTTACCTGAATTACTGAACCATCAATACCTAATTCACTCATAGAAGCCATGGTTGCTAGAAAATTTTCAGTGACATCTCCTTGTACTGCAAGTATACCTATCTTGATTTTACTCAAACTGTACTACCTCTATCCTGCATTTTTAATTCTAAGTTCTTTACATCTAATCCAAGAAGAGATTGTCTTTCATCAATCATTTTTTGAGCATCTTTTACTTTGTCTGGTTCTTCCCAGAATGTTGTTGCAAGAACAACTGCACGGGCACGTTCTTGTGCATCTTCAGCTTTGAATATTCCTGAACCAACAAAGATTCCATCACAACCAAGTGACATAAGATATGCAGCATCTGCAGGAGTAGCAATTCCACCTGCTGCAAAATTTACAACAGGGAGTCTTCCTATCTTAGCAGTTTCTTCAACTAAATCATAAGATACTTTGAAATCTCTAGCCATTCTTACAAGATCTTGTTTATCATCGGAATCATAGATACTCTTGATTGCACGTAATTCTTCATTCACTTTTTTAATGTGATAGATTGCCTCAGCAACATTACCAGTTCCAGGTTCTCCTTTAGTACGTATCATAGCAGCACCTTCTTCAACTCTTCTTAATGCTTCAGCTAAAGAGCGCGCACCGTTTACAAATGGAGTAGTGTAATCCCATTTCCAGATGTGATGATATTCATCAGCAGGTGTTAGAACTTCGGATTCATCTATCATGTCAACATTAGTTTCATCAAGAACTTTTGCTTCATACATATGACCAATTCTACATTTTGCCATAACAGGAATTGTTACATGATCCATAATTTCTTCTATAATTCTAATACTTGCAGTTCGTGCTACGCCACCAGCTTTTCTTACATCAGAAGGTAGTTTATCTAAGACCATAACAGATACTGCTCCGGCTTCTTCAGCAATTTGAGCTTGTTCAACAGTTGTGACATCCATCACTACACCATTTTTTAGCATGTGTGCAAAACCTCGTTTCAAAGTTGACGTTCCACGAACAATTGAATTGGAATCAATTTTTTCACATACTGAACCTTTTGCACTTGGGATATCGCCAGAAAGTGGAATCATATACTATCTTTGCCTCATCGATATTTATTCCCTTATAATCTCCATTATAGATTCAAGCTCCTCTTGAACCATTGTAATTATAGGAGGAATCATTTTTTCGGTTGCATCTGCTTCAGGCCAGTATAGCTGATTAGTATCATCATTAAGAGTTATCTTAAGACCATATTTCTGATAAGTTTCAGTTCCTTCTTTTATCGAAAATGATTCAAATGGCAATACTAGAAAACCAGTTTCTTTAATCATAGCAACAAGTTTGATTCTTTGAGCATTTTCAATTTTGACAGTTTTTGGAGGACTAACTTCTCCATCTTTAGTGATTGAGTAAGTTACTGTACCATCATTTTTTATAACAATAATTTCTGTTTGATCAGCAGTAATTCTATCTGTTATACCTGGTGAAACATTTCTAAGATGATGCGTTGTAAATTCTATTTCAGATTTATCAGAAGGATCTATTGCAGTGCTTGGTATTTCCGGGGTAGTTACTAGAGGAATGACAATTATAATTGCTAAAATTACAGGAATTGCACCAGCAACAAGAAGAACAGGTTTAACCATTTTACTGCAAATAATGATAATTTGCAAATAAACCTTGGTAATAGTTAAAATTCCCGCTCAATATTTCAATTCTTGTGGGTTCGTAGCCTAGCCTGGTAGGGCGACGGTCTCCAAAACCGTCGATCGTCGGTTCAAATCCGATCGGGCCCACTTACGATGTTTTATTTTTTAAAACATTCAAAGCAGAACCAGCCTTGAACCACTCAATTTGTGATAAATTGTAAGAGTGATTTAACATAATTTTTTCAGTACTACCATCAGAGTGTTCTAATTGACATTCAAAAGATTTGTCAGGAGCAAAATCACTTAGCCCTGAAATACTAATTTTATCATCTTCTTTGATCTTTTCATAATCATCAGAGTTTTCAAAGGTTAATGCAAGTATACCTTGTTTTTTGAGATTTGTTTCATGTATTCTTGCAAAAGATTTTGCAATAACAACAGCACAACCCAAAAATCTAGGAGTCATTGCTGCATGTTCACGACTACTGCCTTCACCATAATTATTATCTCCAACTATTACCCAATGCATATTTTTTTCTTTGTAGTTTCTTGCAATCTGCGAACAATTTTCAATACTATTTGTAAGAATATTTTTTGCCTTACCCACTTCATTATTGAATGCATTTACAGCGCCCAAGAGTAAATTGTCACTAAGATTATCCAGATGGCCACGAAGTCTAAGCCAAGGACCTGCTGGAGAAATATGATCAGTAGTACATTTTCCCTTTGCTTTAAGAATTAAATTTAATCCAACAAAATCATTCCCATCCCAAGAGGAAAATGGTTCAAGTTTTTGTAATCTCTCACTATTAGGATCTATCAAAACTTCAACATTTTCAGGATTTTCAGACGGAGAAAGATAGATTCCTTCGGTATTTACAAATCCGTTTGCAGGAACTTCAGGAGCAATTTCAGGAGGAGATAGTTTAATTTTTTTACCATCTTTTCCCTCAAGTGAATCTTCAAGAGGATTGAATGATAAACTTCCTCCTAGTGCAAGTGCAGTTACAATTTCAGGACTTGCTATAAAGTTCATAGTATCACGTTTTCCATCATTACGTCCAGGGAAATTTCGATTAAACGATGTAACAATGGAATTTTTTTCTCCATCTTTTAATTCTGGTCTTTGCCATTGACCAATACAAGGACCACATGCATTAGCAAGAACAGTTGCACCAATTGATCTCAAAGTATCAATTTGTCCATCTCTTTCAATGGTAGATCGAATTTGTTCAGAACCAGGAGTGACTAATAATGGGATTTTTGCCTTAATTCCATGTGTTTCAGCCTGTTTTGCAACACTAGATGATCTAGACATGTCCTCATAAGATGAGTTTGTACAACTTCCAATTAGTGCAACAGAAATTTTATCGATATAATCATTTGAGTCTATTTCATCAGATAATTCTGAAATTGGTCTTGCAAGATCAGGTGTATGAGGTCCAACTACATGAGGTTCAAGAGTTGAAAGATCAATTTCGATAATCTTATCAAAGAATTTTTCAGGATTTTGTTCTACTTCTGGATCAGCTTGAAGTAAACTTGTGTGATCATTTGCAAGAGATGCAATTTCTTTTCTATCTGTTGAATTCAGATATGTTTCCATTCTTTTGTCATAAGGAAATATTGAACATGTTGCACCAATTTCAGCACCCATATTGGTAATTGTTGCTTTACCAGTACAACTAATTGATTCTACACCAGGACCAAAATATTCGATAATAGAGTTTGTTCCTCCAGATACTGAAAGTTTTCCTGCAACGTATAGTATAACATCTTTAGGTGCAGTCCATCCGCTCATTTTTCCTTTAAGATGAACACCAATTCTTTTTGGGTAAAGTAATTCCCATGGCATACCAGCCATTGTTTCAGCTGCATCAAGACCACCAACACCTACAGCTATCATTCCTAATCCACCTGCATTTGGAGTATGAGAATCAGTTCCAATCATCAGACCACCAGGAAATGCATAATTTTCTAAAACTACTTGATGAATAATTCCTGCACCTGGATTCCAGAATCCAGCACCGTACTTGCTAGATGCAGTTTCAAGAAATTTGTAAACTTCATTATTTTCATACATTGCTAATTTTGTATCAGATTTTCCTTCAGTTCTTGCTTGTATTAGATGATCACAGTGAACAGTTGTAGGTAAGGTGACAGATTTCAAGCCTGCTTGCATAAACTGTAACATAACCATTTGACCAGTGACATCTTGTAGAGCAACACGGTCAGGTCTAAGAAATACATAATTCTTTTTTTCATCTAACAGTTTATCTAGAAATTCATCTTCAAGATGTCCTGCAAGAATTTTTTCAGTAAGGGTAAGAGGTCTTTTTAGTGTGTTACGGAATTTTGAAATGTTTTTTTCAGATTTTTCATATACTTTTTTTACAAATTCTGGTGTAGTTTCTATTGCTATTTTGGACAATATTTAACAATAGAATTTTTGGTTTATAAACGGTCAGTGATAAAAATTTTGGAATTTTAACATACAGTTATAAGAGAAAATGGATTATTTGCTTTGTGTTTTTAGCATTAAGATACAAAATAACTAGGAGATGTGACATCCATGGTTAAGAAAGGTTTTCCTAAATTTGGCATGTCACAAGCAGGTGCCTATGTTACAGCATTAAAAAATTACAATTTACCAGACTTTATTCTAAAATTAGTTGCTAAAGATACAGATTCAGAGCTTCTAGAAAGAGGAAGAATTGATGACAGGTTACAGAGCATGAATGATGATGCATTGGAGCTATTAAACAGAATTTTTGTCGACTGTGAAGAAGACAAAAAAGGAAAATATGCACAGTATAGATTTTTTGCATATGTTTCTAGCATGTATCATAAATGTGAAGTTTTGATTAACGAAAGTATTCCAGGAAAATCTGGAAAGGAACACAAAGTTCCAATTGCAATTAAAAGTAATGGAATGTACATGGCAATTGCATTTAACAAAGCAACAGGAAATGCAATTAATAAAAAAGATGTAGAAAAATTTTATCAAATTGCTGACGACGTAAAAAGTGGAGAACATGGAACACAACTAATTGATGCAATCTATGGTTCATCTGTTGGTTTCAAAGGAGATGCATTAATTGGATTAGAAGAGTTAAGCAAGTCAAGAAAAGATGATGCAGAAAATAAATTAGAATTTAAAACTGCAAATTTTGAAAACAGAATTTATTCTGTTGTAAAGTGTTAGAAATCTATTTTAGATATATCCATTGAAAGGAATTTTGGTTTATTTTCAGTAATTTCATAATTTTCATCATATTGAATGAAAGGTAAATCATTGAATAGATGTTGAGCGTGCAAGTCATTGACATCTTCAATGTAGCGTTTATATTTTTTCTGTCTTAGCATTTCATGTAAAATTTCATGACATACAATAGGACAATTTTTTTCTGCAAGAAATAGTTCATCATAACCATTTTTTGGTTTTTGCCATAGTGCCATGCCAAAGTTTTCTGCATGAAAACCTTCACATGTAGAATCAGTCCATAAAGGTCTAAAATGTGTCAAATAGAAATGGTAAATTTCTTCTCCACGTTGACGATGATCATCTAACAAGGTATGAGAATCAAGTTTTTGGAGAATGCTACGAGGTTCAGTAATCATCTCATCACATTGAATTTCATACGATAATGAAAAATTTTCTTTTATCCATTTTTGAAAAAATTTTGCCATTGACTTTATGTATTCAAATTCTTCTTTGCGGTGCAGAAGATCTTCTTCTTTAATTACAAAAATAAAATGTAAGAGCATTTTAACAAAAAGAGTAGTGATTAGGTTTGACCTTCTATGCCCATTAGGGTTAGGGTTGATCTAATCTTTTCTATTTTTCTAATCTTCCAGGTAATTGTTTCACGTAATGCTTCGACTGTTGACGATTCAATTTTTGCCAAGATGTCGTAAGCACCGAATGTACCGTGAACTTCTATTACTCCTTCTAGATTTTTCAACTGAGAGATGATAGCTTCCTCAGAACCAAGCTCACAGTTAATGAGTACATATGCTGTTGCCATGGAAAAACTACAACGTTCATGTATATCAATTATCCTATTGGGAAAATTATTTATCAGATAATTTTAAAATGGTTTTCCAAATATTTGGGGGTACAGGCATGAAAGATAATCTCATTATTCTCAATAGTTCCCAGTTTTTGAAACTTTTTTGAAGTTTCATCTCGTCAAGCGTTACAGGAGTTTTAAACAATTTTTTGAATTTTACATCTACAACAATGAATCTCTTGTTGTCTTCTTTTGGATTAGGGTATGGATTTGATGTAATGGTCATTATACCAACTGCTTGTCTTTCAGTACCGGTATGATAGTAAATGATTTCATCACCTTTTTTTGCATCTCGCATAAACTTTAGTGCTTGATTGTTATGAATACCATCCCATACAGTTGTCTTATCTTTTTTTAGATCAAGAATGTGATAACCTCTAGGTCCACTTGGTTCTTGTTTTGCAAGCCAATAATTTACCATTTCAATCAAAATTGATTTTAGAAATGCACATTTAAAATTTTAAAAAATGTTCCCCGGTCCTGACTCGCAAAAAATCATTGGTTTTAGCCAAATCCTCATTTCAGATCTGAAACCGGGGTTGCCCACAATGTCGCAAACCTGGGTGAATTAGAAATCATTGTAATCATTACGATCTCGTCATCCTAATCCGTCTGAATGCGTGCTCTTTGGGCATTACCTAATTTCAGCTAGTCAAATATTAATCCAGATAATTTTATCTCACAACCTACTACAGAAGTTCTAATTCTGAAATTTTCTAATATATTAGAATCAATTTCTCCAATTTCACCAATTTTATTATTATTAACGAAAATGTCTGCATGTCTTCCTTTTGTGAATAATTCATTATTTTGAGAAGTTTTTGTTTCTGAAATAATTTTGAAATTAGTTTTGAGAAGTGATTGCATTATTGCTTTAATTTCAGAATAATTTGTATCCTTGTATGCAATTACGGCTGCAAAATTAATTGATTCATAGATAGGTTTCCCTTTAGAAAACACAACACCCGTTTCAAATAAGTTTTGAGGATATGATTCATGAATATTTTTTGAAAGATTATCTAACAAACTAGGTAAAAGAGAATCACGAAGAATTGTATGTTCTTGACTTTTTGAGTCCAATACAGAAATTATTTCTGATGAATTCCTTTTTGTCATTTCATATAGAACTTTTTTACTTGTAAGACTTGAGTTCATTGCCTCAAGAAATCCAAGACCAACTGCAGTTTGACTAAGTAATTTTGTTTTAATTGTTACATCATTTTTTTGACCAATTGTTGTTGATGCAGATAATTTTGGTTCAATTTTTGCAATTCCGTATCCAAGAGCAATTTCTTCTGTCAAATCCATTGGACTAAAGATGTCAAATCTATATCTAGGAATAGTACATGTAATTTTTTTACCTTTTACTGATGCATCTAATCTACATTTTTTTAAACATGCAACCATATTTGATGGATTCATATCTATACCAATTATCTCAGAAGTAAATTTTGGATCATAAACCATAATTTTCTCTTTTAATTGAGGTGTGGAATTTTTGTTTCCAGAAATTTTTAATTCATTAAATTCAAATCCAGCAGTTTGTAGAATTGATACTACAACAGAAAGCATGTCTTCAGCTGCTTCTTTATCAATACTAGTTACTTCAATGAGGATGTTTTTGGTATTTGATGTAACAGTTGTTAATGCAGAATTGATAATTGGTGGAAAAGATATGGTTTTTTGTTCTGAATCAAATATTATAGGTACATTTTTGGCACTTTCAATTACAGAACCATAATTTTGACCAACCTCAGTATTAGTTAAAATTTCATCAATCGATTGTTCAGTACTACCGTTTAATGGGATGAATTTATGATCTCGCGATACAGTTGTGTATGTTAGAGGAAATGATATCTTATCTGCATCATGTAATCCAATAGAAGATTTCTTTCGTTTTCTTCCTATTCCAAAGTGAAGATCCTCTTGCATGTTCATCAATTGTTTGATTGCAACATCATCCAGTTTTCCATTTGTTGCAACAATTCCCGTTACATATGGTCGAATTTTTGTTACAGATGATTCCACTTTAATTGCAAAATTACCTTTTTTCTTAATACTAGTTTTTTGAATTCCTTTTTTTATTCCAAGTAGACCTTGTAAACCAGTCGCAATTCCATAATCAGTCGAGTAATCAGGTCTATTTGGGCTGTATTCAATTCGAATTTCATCACCAACTTCAGACTCGATATCCAAACCAAGAAACGGTAACACATCGAGAATTTGTTTTCGTGTTACATTTCCAGAAACTAATTTTTTAATTCGATTGATGTTTAATTCAACAACAGGCAATTATGCACTCCTCAACCAACTTAGATTGTTATTATAAAATTCTCTAACATCATCTAGTTCATACTTTAACATTGCAATTCTCTCAATTCCTCCTCCCCAAGCTAAAACAGGTTTGTCGATTCCTAGAGGTTTTGTTACCTCAGGTCTAAAAATTCCCATACCAAATAGTTCAATCCATTTTCCTAATTTTTCATTGTACACCATTGTTTGTAAAGATGGTTCAGTGTATGGGAAAAATGTTGGCCAAAATTTAATTTTTGTTAATCCTAATTTTTTGTAAAATTCTTTTTGGATTCCCATTAAATCACGTAAAGTTGTATTATTTCCAATTACAATTCCTTCAATTTGATTAAATTCAACTAGATGTTTGTAACTAACTTTTTCATTTCTAAATACTCTGCCTACTGAAAAAATTCTTGCATTTTCAGGTTTTTGCTCTGCAAGATATTTTATGGTTACACATGTAGTATGTGTTCGTAAAACCATTTTTTGTGATTCAGATAATTTCCAATCATATTTCCAATTTTTTTTATGGGATGAAGATACGTTTTTTATTTGAGAAGAAGATGCTGGATTTTTTGATTCTAAATTTTCTAAATAGAATGTATCTTGAAGTTCTCTTGCAGGATGATCTTGAGGAGTGAAAAGAGCATCAAAATTCCAAAAACTGGATTGAGTCATGTTTCCTAGAATTTCAGAAAAGCCAAGATTGACAAATATTTCACGTATTTCATCAATAGTGTCTTGTAATGGATGAGTTCTAGCTGCAAATATGGAAGGTACGTCTGCTTCAACATCAATTGCACCGCTAGAAGAAATACTTGTGTCAAGAGAAAGTGCAGCATCAGTTAAGGATATGATTTTTGATTTCTCTGAATTTTGTACAATGTAATTTGGTCTAGAGAGTAGGATTTTCATTGCCAGAGGATTTGTAATTTCCTCTTGTGAGATAGTTTTTTCACCTATGAATGAAAGAAGTTTTTCTTCAGGTGTTTCTATTGGTTTTTCTTTTATTGATACTAATGAATCAGAATTATTTTTTTCAATTTTTATCCAGCCATTTTTTTTAGCATTTGCTATTGCAACATTGAATCCGGCGCCAGATAATACAGAACGTATTTGTTCAAAGGTTTTTGGTTCTTCTTTTAGCATATTGATGAGTTTTCTTTCAGGTAATCCATTTTTGAAAGAATCAAGACCGTTAGGACCTAATGAAAAAGTTATTTTTTCAGATTCATTTACCAAGGCTAGATCCTTTAGACGCAACCATTCAATTCCTCTACGGATTTGATCAATTGAAAGTTCAGTATTTTTTGATAATTGTTCAGGACTTTGATTAGGAGTTTTTTGTAATGTCTCTAAAATTTTTTTTTCTATATCATGAAAAACTTGTGACACAGTACAACGTCCCAAAAAGACTTTTTAAAGCTTAACCTAAGTCAAACTTGAATGTCATCAGATGAATTTGTCGTAACGCCATGGAATGTTGAAGGCGACATAGATTATGACAAATTAACCAAACAATTTGGCACTCAGAAGATTTCACCTGAAATTCTATCAAAAATAAAGAAAATCACAGGAGAAGATCATTTCATGTTAAGAAGAGGAATTTTCTTTTCTCATAGAGATCTAAATGTAATTTTAGATAATTTTGAAAAAGGTAAGAAATTCTTCTTGTATACAGGACGAGGTCCTTCAGGTAATACACACATAGGTCACTTAGTTCCATGGGTTTTTGCAAAATGGTTACAAGAAAAATTTGATGTGAATATCTATTTTCAGTTAACAGATGATGAAAAATTTTATACAAAATCTGACTTGACGCTTGAAGACACAAGTAAATTTGCGTTAGAAAATGCGCTTGACTTTATTGCACTTGGATTCAATCCAGAAAAAACAAAAATTATAATCAATACTAAAAATATCAAGAGACTCTACCCTATTGCAGCTCAAGTTGCAAAAAAAATTAATTTCTCAAATACAAAAGCTGTGTTTGGTTTTACAAACGATACCAACGTCGGAATGATTTTCTATACATCTTTACAATCAGCACCATGTTTCATTGAAGACTTACCAGTGTTAATTCCACTCGGAGTAGACCAAGATCCTCATTTCAGAATTACACGTGATGTTGCGCCAAAAATAGGCAAACCAAAACCAGCATTGATACACAACATCATGATTCCAGCATTGACAGGACCTGGTGGGAAAATGTCTGCTTCTGATGAAAAATCAACCATTTACACAACAGATTCTCCAGAAGTAGTAAAAAAGAAGATTAACAAATATGGATTTTCAGGAGGACAGGTTGATATTGAAAAACACAGAGAACTTGGAGGAAACCCAGACATTGATGTCTCTTTTCAATACTTGAGAATATTTTTCGAACAAGATGATGAAAAATTAAAGAAAATTTATGAAGATTACAAATCAGGCAAAATGTTAACTGGAGAATTAAAAGCAATCTTAATTGAAAAGATTAATTCATTTTTGAAGATACATCAACAAAAGCGGGAAGAGGCAAAAAAGAATTTATCAAAATTCTTACTATCAGATGAATAAAGTTGAGATTGTCACTGATGACAAGTATGAAGCACAAAAGTTAGCTAGTTTAATTTTTGTAAAAGAAGGAAATGAAACCTTCATTACTGAAATAATTGATGTTTTTGAAACTGAGATTGTAATTTCTATAAAAGACAAATCTGTACATAGTATAGTGTTAAAAGACAAAGAACAGGTGACTAAATTTACAGATTTCATGCAATCAATTATTGAAAAGAAGGCAAAAATAATCGGTACTTCAACAAATGAAGGACTGGTTGAAATTTTTAAAGAAGAACTAAACTAATGATTTATCCATTTCAAAACCCAGTATTTCTTGAACTTTCAAAAAATATAGTTGAGTAGAATATGGCATTTGTGGCAAATTGTTTTCAACTGCAATGATAAAGTATCGAACTGCTCTTTTTGAAATATCAAGATTGAACTTCATTGGTAAAATTGGATCTTGTTTTACATTGATTTTATCTTGAAGCCAAGGAGGAGCCATCTCTTTTGTGTCAGAGATGATTTTTTGGTACCAGAAAGATAAATGGTCTGGTTGTAGTCCTTTTTGTAGTTCTTGAACGTCATTTTGTAATTTTTGTAATAATGGATGAATTATTGACATTGCCAAATATTGGAATTTTTTGTTTTATCGGGATTACTCAATTTATGAACAGTGATTAGTCAACTAAGATATTTCCTGAACTATCAATTTCGGAATTTCGTATTCGGGTAGATGAAATTCGTTTACCATCAGATGCTAATTTCATAGGAATGGTGATGATTTCAACAGGAGTCAAATTACGTTCTTTACGGGAGGCATTCAAAATATCACCTTTTTTGCGTGTTTCTTCGCTAACCACCAATGCATCAACATTCCCCTCAATTACTGCAGGCCCAAAATCATCATCTAATTTTGCTATTTCAAATGAGCAATTAGGAAAATTTTCATGAATCATTTTTTCCAAATTCTCAAATCGCTGTTCGAAATTATTGTTTATTTTTTTTCCATGCTTTGAGATAAACTCATCAGATGTTAAACCAATTATTATTTTTTCAGAAATAGATACCGCTTTTTCAATTAATCCAACATGACCGACATGGATTATATCAAACGTACCACCTAGTGCAGTTAATCTAAACATCACGTATAGGGATGGTATTGTTTAACATAAACTCTCGGATTTTACAGATGAACATCAAATATCTAATAATATTGAATTAGAGAAAAATAAAATAAGTAAAAGAGTTTGATAGAAGATTATCTTCTTTTTCGCATTCCAGTAATTGCGAACCAGTAAACTAGTCCCGGTGCTAAACCAACAATTAGTGGAATCCAAACTGCTATTGAGGCTTCATAACCTGCCATAGTAATTTTCCCATATCAATGATATTTAAATCCACCTTCATTTTCGAATATCGAACATGATCGGTTAATAAAAAATGGTGGACTCGAGGGGATTTGAACCCCTGACCCCTCGCGTGCAAGGCGAGTATTCTACCAGTCTAAACTACAAGCCCAATAACTGCTTGAATAATTATGAGAGTTTAATTGTTGTCTTTTGGAATATCTGTAATCCTTTTATTTGTTATAGAAATTGATTTTTTTATGGCAAAAATGGAATCAGTTATCTCATTAAAAACTGGAGATAATGCACCAGAATTTAATCTAAAAGGTATTGATGATCAAATGCACTCTCTAAATGATTATTCAAAAAAAGGATTGTTAGTAATTTTCATGTGCAACCACTGTCCATTTGTAAAGGCAAAGATAGAGGCAATTAAAGAACTTCATGATAAATTCAAAGATGACATTTCAATAGTAGGCATCAACAGCAATGATTCTGTAAAATATCCGGATGATGATTTTGACAGTATGAAGGCTGTTGCCAAAGAGAAAGGTCTAGAAATCGATTATTTGGTTGATGAAACTCAAGAAATTGCAAAAAAATATGGGGCTGTTTGTACACCAGATCCATTCCTATTTGATTCAGAAAAAAAATTAATTTTTCATGGAAGAATAGATGATGCAATGAATCCAGAAGCAGAAGTAAGTGAGAAAGTCATGATAAACAATATTCAAAAATTCTTAGAAGGACAGAAAATTGAAAAAGATTTTGACCCTTCAATTGGATGCTCAATCAAGTGGAAAGAACAGCAAACTTAAATGACCAAATCCTCGAAAATTTTCGAGGGCTCGTAGCTCAGCTTGGCTAGAGCGTTCGACTGATAATCGAAAGGCCATGAGTTCGAATCTCATCGGGCCCATTAATTTTCTATGAATTTTCGTATTTTGTATTAGACCATTGAAGAATATCCTCAAGTTTAGAGGCTGATAAATCGCCTTTAATTTTGACTTTTTTTCCAGTTTTTCCAGACAATACAATGAAGAGATTATTCTCAGACTTTTCTTTTACAGAATAAAATGAATCAGAGATGAACTTCAATCCTTCTTCAGTTTGGGAAAATACAAGAACTATCATAACACCATCTTTTGATTTCCAGGTTTTTGAGAGTAATTTTCTAAGTTCAAGATCAAACAAAACATCAATTGATGAGGAAATATCACCAATTGAAAATACATTCCAATTTTGAGAACGAAATGCAGCGGCTGCAGATTCAGATGATAATATAGACTCAGAATCAGCAGACAATATTATGATATTTTTTCCAGAATCAGAATGACCTGCGTGGTAAGTAATCATTTGAAGGGAATTCGATATTATTCCAGTCATCAACTGTTCTTCAGATTTTCCAATTTTTCCATCATCAAATAATTTTTGGATGTGAGGGATTGTTGGGATGATTATCTCAGTAATGATTTTGTCCATTTTTGCTTTAGAGTTAATGCAGTTTTTTATCAAATTGTTAACGTGTCGCTCGTTGCAATCAATCACATATGAAAGAAATTTTTCTTGGACAAGAAAATAATCATCGGGGAAGTTTAATTGTTCAATATCCTCATCGACAAACCACAAGTTCAGATTTCCAATATTTTTCTGTGTTATGGTACCCTCTGCTGCAAATTTATTCAGATATTTCGACATGGTTACACGATTGATTCCTAGTTTTTCAGAAATCTCAACTCCCGATATTCCAGATTTTGATGAATGAAGTAATTTGATCAAACGAAATTTTACTTCAGTTTCATCATAACCACGAGCCATATGAAAATATTAGACATCTATGGTATAAAGTCTAATTATAATTGAAAATGATTTACTCATAAGGTAACAAATTTCACTGAAAAAACATTATATACATGGTACTTGAAAGTACGGTAAGAGAAGGTAAAATGCCAAAACCAGGATTCAAATCAATTACAATTTCAGAACAAGTTTATGAAAAGTTCTATGATGTTTACGAAAAAAATAAAGAAAAACTAACAATGAAAGGCGTGAATAGTTTCGCCGGCTATATCACATACATGTTAGAAGATTCAATGTTAAAAGACAAGACATTTGCAAAATATGCTCCAAAATTAGAATTAATGTCAATTGAGGATGACAGAGTCATCTTGAAGAATAATATTCAAAACAGAATTGCAGAAGTTGTTTTCCAGAGAGGAGAGCTATATTGTCAATTATGTGAGGCAAAAGATTGTCACTGTATTGGTTATGTCTGGTCAATACCAGAAATTTATGAGAAATTAAATTCCAAAGGTCTCAGAAATCATAGATAAAGTGGAGGGGGAGGGATTCGAACCCTCGAACTCCTGAGAGACGGGATCACCCATTATTATGATCTTAAGTCCCGCGTGTCCAAAAGCATGATGCTTTCTTTGGCCAGGCTTGACTACCCCTCCACTAGAAAAACAACAATTTGCGAGAAATTTAACAGTTGATGTTGAGAAAAAAGTAATGAAGAATTATAAGGATTCTAGATATTGAAAAATTTATGCTTCGATAGCTCAGCCTGGTAGAGCGTTACATTGGTAATGTAAAGGTCGTGGGTTCAGATCCCGCTCGAAGCTTTAATAATTTTTTATTATGATTTCTTTGTGTCCAGTTCTCTTTTGAGCATTAGAGTTGATTGCTCGATTTGCATTTATTGAGGAAATCTTCCAATGCTTTTCTGAAAAATAATCCTTAACAACTTTGGAATTTGAATTTGAGAGTAATACATGACAGCCTTTGGAATTTAGCTGATTTGCCAAAGTGGCTAATCTCTCAAGGTCATCTTCAGTGAAATCTCGATGAGTGTAGCTAGTAAAATTTGCAGTACTGCTAATTGGCTGATATGGAGGATCAAAATATATCAAATCACCCTTTTTGGTATCATCTAAAACTGCCTCAAAACCTCTGCATGAAATTTTGATTTTTTCAGATTGCAGAATTTTACTTACAGAAGTTAGATTTTCTTTATTTACAATATTTGGATTTGTGTATCTACCAAGAGGTACGTTGAATTGACCTTTTTTGTTTACACGGTATAATCCATTAAAACAGGTCCTGTTGAGGAAAATTAATCTAGATACTTTTTCAATCTGTTGTTTTGGCTCTTGTTTTCTTACTTCATAATAGTATTCTGTAGAATCATTGTGGTAATTCTTTGAATGGTTTTCTAAAGATTCTATGAGTTTTCCAAGTTTATCACGAATTGTAATATATGCCAATATCAAATCAGAGTTGAAATCAGATACATTGCATGACAATTTTGGTTCTTTTGATAACAAATTGAACATTACAGCACCGCCACCTAAGAATGGCTCATGATATGTGCCAAATTGTTTTGGGAAATTATTTTCCAATTCTTGCATAAGTTGCCTTTTTCCTCCAACCCATTTTACAAATGGCTTTGGCTCCGATACTGCAATTTGTCGATATTCTTGTGCCAAGGCTACTTTCTTTCATAATCAGGTTTTGTCTAGCCAAGTGAATCTAAGATCACCAAGTGTGAAGAATTAATTGATTTACTGGAAATAGCTTAAATACAAATTTCGTTTTTGGATAATTTCATCGATTAAGGCGCTGCCTAACTAGTATTCAATAAAATGAAAAGAGGAAATGGGTTTTTCTAATCCCACTTTGACCAAGCGGCCATCCATCTGTATGTCCATGTTGTAAGTTTACAACCTAAAGCCGCAAATGTACAGGCTAATACTGCTCCAGCACCGGCACCAAGTGCAACAGGGCTGTTGTAGAATTTACCTACCTGCGGTTCTATCGGGGTCATATATGGTGGTAACGTTGGTCTTGGATACTTGAATGCAGTCTCTAGTGGGTCAGCCACAGTGATCAAATTGACCATGTTGAATAGTGGCAATGACATTCCAACTAAAACTCCGCCGAACAGTATCAGAGAGTGCTTATTCTTCTTTGTTGCCCAGTACGCTAAGTCCAACAGCATTGCTGATGGTAGCCAAACTGGTGTAACGATGAAGTCATATGGGTAACCTAATGCGAACCATGCACCTTTTGCAATCCATGTGTAGACTGTCATGATTAATGCATAGTAAGTTGCGGTTCCTGGAACTCCAGTGAAGGTGAGATAGTAACACGCACCTACAGTGAGCATAAGTGTTTGAGATATTGAAAATACTACAAACGATGTCCAGGCCCAATCAGTATAGAAGATGTAGTCCCCTGCGTTGATTGTTAGCAAAGTTGAGTTGACTGCGACTACTACTATGAATAAGTAGTGAGTACATCGTCTAAGCCAGACCATGAAAATATTCCTGTCGGTTAGTATATAAAAATTTGGGAAAATACCGAGATCGTGCGCACGTAACCGTGACTAGAATAGATAAAAAGGAAAGTCCTTTAGGACTGAGTTTGATTATTTTCCTACGAACATAACGATTGCGATTGTACCAATGGTGACTCCACCTAATACTCCGCCAACTATACCGTTACTTTTCTTAGTTGTTCCTTCTTCCATAACTTTGACACAGAAGAGGTAACCAATTGCTTCTATAATGGTCAGGACGATAAATGCATAATGTCCGCTTGGTGTAGGATATGCCCAAGGATATACAAAATATCCTGCTGCAGTACCACCAAATGTTGCTAGCCATGCTGCGATAAATGATGCAGTGATCATTCCAGTCATGTTTTCAACACGACGGCCAATCATTTTCTCGACGTCAGCAGAACCTGCTCCGCCTCCGCCACCTGAACCAAATCCTTTTGGAAGTGTCATATAGAATTATCAGTCGACAGAATCTATTAAAGTCTTTCCTAGATTCTGGGCACCAGCCGATCTACCACTAGGTAGGGACATAAAAAAAACAAAGTACGAATTTGTACTTGATTATGGTATGGATCTGCTGTACAATTTACCCTCAAGGGCCATTTTGTACATTTCTGCAACATATGGGTTTTCACCAGGTGTTTCTGCACCTAATTCGACGAGTCTTGCATAGACTCTAACTACATAAGCTAGAGCACCCATGAAGGCTACGACGACACCCATGTTGAACATCCAGTGGTTTGGAACTGCGAAGATTTCTTCGACGAACCAAAAGTGCCACATCTCGTTAACACCAATAGTAAACATGGTTGCAAGATAACCTAAGATTGTCATCTTTAGACCGGTGTTCATAGAGTTGTTTGGTCCTCTCAATACTGGGACTTTTCTATCATAGATTGCTGCGAATCCCCATCCAAGTGGTAGTGCTACAAAGTGAGAGTATAACCACCAGTGTGCTGGAGTGAATGCTGAATCTCTAATAGAAGTCTGATGGAGTGAACCATCGACAAAGTTGTCGACTTCTACGGATGCGGCTGTTGATCCCATAGCGATGACTACTAACCAGATTTTTTTCAATCTCTGGATTTCGACTTCTTTTGGGAGTAATGCCGGCATTTGTGCCATAGTATCTATACGTGCTTTTTGGAATATAAGCCACGAGGTTGGAATTTAGAGATTTTTTTTCAAAAAATTCATTTTTTAATGTGAAAATTTCATAAATTTTTCAATTATAAATTTAAAAAATACAATTTTTTTATTAATTTTTTTTATGATTTCAATGATTAACATTGATGATTAACATTGGAATGGTTTATGAGGAAAATAACGTGGATCGACACGATAGTTAAAACTTAAATTCCTCATTTCTGTCGTTTACAATTAAGGGATAACAATGGTAGATAGAAAAGTTATGGCATTTGCACTTGCAACCGTAATGGTAGTCGGAGTCTTTGGACCTAATGTAGCAACAATGATTCAAACTGCTGAAGGCCACGGTGTACAAGCACAATTGCAAAGTCGTTTCATTCGAATTGAGGATGAGACATTCAACAGACAATCCCTCCAAACCGGTGAAGTTCTAACTTTGAGCGGTGCATTCGTAAGTTTGATTGATTCAGACATGCGTGCATGGTCATCAATTTTCTCAGAGTCAACTAACGCAGGTAACAGATGGGAGATTCTAGCAAGAGATCCACCAGGCAATGTCTTTGACATTCCAGGTAACGATGTTGTCGATTATGAAATCTCAGCACGTGCTCTTGAACCAGGAGTTTATCACGTCCACACTCAATTGAACATTGAGCACGTAGGACCTGGACTTGGACCAGGACAAACCGTAGTTGTAGAAGGAGAACCAATTCTCAAACCTATTCCATATACCAACATCGCATATCAATCAATTATCATTGCAGTTGGTTATGTAATCACATTTGCAACACGACCTTGGCAAGTAATCTAAACTCACTCTTTTTTCCTTTTATTGAATTACAAATCTAAGTGCATACACAAAGTTTCATCTACTTAATTTTTTTAATAAATAATTAAGTATAGATTAATATTTAGTCACGATTAAAAATGACAATTTACTTTTATCTTCGGATAGGTTAAACCAATCATGGTCCACGTATTCAAAATTGATCATCTGAATATTCACGAAAGCTACTTCAAAGGCAAAGTAGAATTTCGAGGAGACGATTATACAATAAACATACAAGATGAAAGAAGAGGCAAAGTCCTAAAACTACCATTCAAATTGAAAAAAAAGCAAAAAGTACTAGTTAGATTTTCAGGTCCTAATAATCTGGCAGTCGAAGACTTTCTGCCTTTCGAAGGAGAGTCTGAATGGGTCGAAGTGGATTCCACACCAATTACATTTTTCATAGCAGACCACCAAGACCAATTTGATACTTTAGAGATTATCGATGATTTAGCCGAGGCTTAGAAAAGACTTTATTCCAAACTAATCCAGTTTTGCTATGAAATATCCAGGGTTAGGAGATCCAGCAAAGAGAAAAAAGACTCTAAGATTTTTAGCAATTACCGCAATAATTGCAATTACAGTAGGAGTTGGAAGTAGCCTAATTCAAGGTCAGATTAGTAAAGACGATCCTCTCAAAGTCTGCATAAATGAGCGAGATACTCAATTTGTCATTTCAGCCCAATTGGAATTATACATAGACAAGAACAGAGCAGATATTCCAGCAAACATAGGATTTGAAGATGGATGTCAGAGATCGCTTTACACCCTAACAGACGATGGAACCATCTATGCAGAGTGGACTGAGGAATATCCATTTGAGATAGGCCATTTCTTATGGTCATGGGATTTCCCTATCAGAGATATGGAACTAAGCAAATCCAAGATTATCGTCAACGGTAAAGAATCACCACATTTCATCAACGAGTTAATAGAAGATGGATATACATACAGAGCAGAATTTACCTCAAAAGACTACGACACATCAAAGGATGCAGATTTCTTACCTCCAGACCTTTAGAAGAATCTAGCAAAATAACACCAAGTCGATTATGAATATCAGGTTAAAGATTTTTGAACAAAGTTTTCACTAGGGGCGCGTATAAAATAGAAAAGAAAGAGATTGAATTTACCAGTATTTTCCGTTATCAGGAATTAAACCGATGCCCTCATTCTCAAAGTGTTTGTCAAGTTCATCGACCCATCTTTCACGATTATCTTTGTATCCCCATCCGTGAATACGTACCCAGTACGCAATCAGTGCGAGTAGGAATATTGTGAACATGATAGTTCCAAAGATGTATACCATAACATCGTAGAATAGTGGGTCATAGTTTGGACCAAGTTGTCCGGTCAAACTAGACAATATACTCAAGATTGTTCCGAATACAGGAATCATCAATATTTTGAATTCAGAGGTCGATATAAAGATTTTTTTTGAATATAAGACGCCGAGATCAGCCAATGCTGAAGTTTAGGAATAAAATAAGAAGTAAGGAAGGAGATTATCCTGTTCCTGGTTTGGCGTATTTTCCGGTTCTTCCTCTTAAGAAGAAAGCACCTGCGATACCACCAAAGATTGCGGCTGCGATAGCTGATGCACCTAATACACCTCCAGCATCCATGTATGGAGTACCGGAACCTGCACCTGGATTATCTGCTGCATAGTCAACTTTTCTCTTTGCGAGTTCTAATTGAGCTTCCAAAGACATTGATGGATGTCCACCGTCTTGAGCACCTTCACCACCACTGCCCATGTATTGAGCAAATGCTGGACCAGCCAACATTAGTGGCAATGAGAAAACACCTACGAGAAGTGTGCCTAATACTATTGATCTGTTCATTTGTATCTGCATTTTCTGACTATCGTTATTATTTAACTTTTTTGAACAATCTCGCTAGATACATTTAATTCCGTACGTAATTTAGGCAGAAAAATGGGAAGACTGCATACACACAACCATGGAAAGTCACATTCAATCAGACCTATCGATCCAAAAAAACCAGAATGGGTCAAACAAACTAATGAAGAAATTGAAGGATTGATTACCAAATATGCAAAAGAAGGTATGACTTCTAGTCAAATCGGTTTGAAATTAAGAGATCAACATGCAATTCCCTTGGTAAAACCAATCATTAACAAAAGCATCACAGATGTGCTAAAAGCAAACAAACTGATGCCAGAGATTCCAGAAGATTTGAATAATATCGTAATGAAAGCAGTAAATCTTCAAAAACATATCAAAGACAACAAATCGGATAGCAGAAATGTAAGAGCTCTAGAATTGGTTGAAGCCAAAGTTCACAGACTATCAACTCACTACAAGAAAACTGGCGACATAGATCAAAAATGGAAATATAAGTCTGTAGTGGCTCAGTTAGAGTAATGGGGAAAGTTTTAGAAGAATCATTATCTAATTTTTCAGATCGTATTTCTGATGCAATTAAAGCAAGAAAAAATATCTTAGTTACTACACATATCGATTGTGATGGAATTACATCAGGTGCAATAATTTCAAAAGCATTAATCAGACAGGGTGCTAAATGCACAGTCAGAACAACTAATGAATTTAGTGAAAAGTTAGTAGACAAAATGCAAAAAGAGACAAGAGATTTGCATGTAATTACAGACTTGGGAGGAGGATTTGGGAAACTACTTGACGAAAAATTATCAGATAATTGGCTCATGTTAGATCATCATGAGATTTCAGATGATGAGAAAGACAATGAACGAGTAATCAATGCCTGGAAATTTGGAATGGATGGAGGAGTAGAGATTTGTGCCGGAGGAATGGCATATCTAGCATCAAATGCGCTGAACAATGAAAATGAGGATTTATCAAGAGTTGCAGTAGTTTCGGCATTAGGAGATAGACAAGATCAAGGTGAGAGAAAAGCATTCACTGGAAAGAATGTAGAGATTGTAGAAACTGCAAAGAAATTGGGATTGGTAAATGTAGATTTAGACTTACTTTTAGTAGGTAGAGAAACGAGACCACTCCCAGATGCAATTGCATTCACATCCCAACCATTTATTGAAGGATTGACATGGAATCGAGATGCTTGCATTGCGATGTTAACCAATGCAAAAATTCAACTTAAAGATGGAGCAAGATGGAGAGTTCCAGCAGATTTATCACAAGAAGAAAAACAAAGCATTATCGAATCAATAAGTAAATTTGTTCAAGGAGAAAATGCCACCCAAGTAATGGAAGAATTGATTGGATATACATACACATTTCCAAATGAAGAAAAAAGGAGTTTTTTGAGAGATGGAAGAGAATTCTCCACCATGTTGAATTCTTGTGGTCGCATTAACAAATCAGGAGTAGGTATCGCAATTTGCATGGGAGACAGAAATGTGATGTTACAGGAAGGTGAGAAAATTTTATCAGAATATAGAAGTATGATTAGAGAATACATGAACGTCCTATCAAATGAGAGATGGAGAACTAACAATATGGAAAACTGTGTGATGGTGAATGCACAAGGATTAGTACCAGAAACAATGACAGGAACAATATCATCATTAATTGCAGGATCTCCAAAAAATTCAGGAAAAATAGTAATTTTGAGAACAGATGGTTCAGAAGGCACGATTAAATTTTCATCTCGTAAATCTGCAAGTTGTAAAAATTCTATTAATCTAAGTCAGCTTATGAGAGGAGGTGCAGAGCAATTTGATGGAATTGGAGGAGGCCATGAAGCGGCTGCAGGAGCAAAAATAACTAAAGACAAATTAGATGGATTTCTAGACTATCTTGAAAGCAATGTCACCAAAATGCCAGATAGAGATAGCAATCAATAATATTTCCAGAGAAAAGGCCAAAGTTATAGAAAAGGCCTTAGAGCCAGATAATGTTAATTTTCCTAAAGGATTGAGTTTAACAATTAATGAAAAGAAAAACCAGCTTGTATTTTGTTTTTCAAATGAAGGAGACTTGCGGAAATTAATTTCGACCGTTGATGAGGTATTGGAACACGTAAATCTTTCCATGGAGGTAATAAAATAATGTTAGATCCAAAAATAATCAGAGACAAACCTGAACTGATAAAACAGATGTTAAAAGATAGGGCAGTAGAATTTGATTTTGAAAAAATGTTAGAATTGAATAAAACACGAAAAGAAATGATGATGCAATCTGATGAATTAAAACAAAAAAGAAATCAAATGTCAGTGAAGATTGGAAGTGAGAAAAAAGCGGGAAATGATGCTTCAGAATTATTAAGAGAGATGGGAGAAATATCAAAGAAGTTAGATGATTTAGAGAGTTTACGAAAAACAGTTGATGAAAATTATCATAATTTGTCTTTTTCAATACCGAATTTAGTACATGATTCTGTTCCAAAGGGAGCAGATGAATCATTTAACAAACAAGTTAGAACGTGGGGAGAAATTCCAAAGTTTGATTTCGAGGTAAAAGATCACATCGATTTGGGATTGGAGTTAGATATTGTAGATATAGAGAGAGCATCAAAAACTGCCGGAGCACGATTTTATTATCTAAAAGATGGGCTCGTAAAACTTGGACAAGCTCTAACTGCATTTGCATTAGATTTTGTTTCGAACAAAAATTACAACTTGATTCAACCCCCATACATGATAAACAGGCAATCTATGGAAGGAGCTGTGATTGCAGATGATTTTGAGGACGTAATCTACAAAGTACAAGATGAAGATTTGTTTTTAATTGGGACATCAGAACATGCAATTGCATCAATGTATTATGATGAAATTTTAGAAGGTTCCAAGATTCCGTTAAGATATGCATCAATTAGTCCATGTTTTAGAAGAGAGGCAGGAGCACATGGAAAAGATCAAAAAGGAATTTTTAGAGTTCATCAATTTGAAAAAATTGAACAATTTATTTTTTGTAGACCAGAAGAATCATGGGAAGAACATGAAAAAATGATTAAAAACACAGAAGAATTTTATCAGCAATTAGAGATCCCATATAGATTGATGTTGCTATCAAGTGGCGATATGGGAAAAGTATCAGCTAAAACATATGATATTGAAGCATGGATGGCAGGTCAAAATGCGTATAGAGAGATCGTATCCTGTTCCAATTGCATCGATTATCAATCAAGAAGGTTGAAGATCAGATTTAGAGAAAAGAGCAATGAAGATACAAAATACATACACACTTTGAACAGTACACTAGTAGCAATAGAAAGAACTATGGTTGCAATTTTAGAGAATAATCAAACTAAAGATGGACATATAGAAATTCCAAAAGTTTTACAAAAATATTTTGGCGACAATATGATATAATCTAGAACAGTTTATATTCAGAAATTAGTCGTTGAAGATAATTGGCAAGAAAAGCACGTAAGATTAAGGACAAGTGGAAAGAAAAGAAATGGGTTAATGTTGTAGCTCCAGACTCTTTCAATAATGTCAATATTGGATATGTTCCAATTACAGATGATGAAAATGCCAAAGGTAGAATATTAGAGGTTACATTATGGGACATACTCAAAGGCGATCCATCACAACATCAATACAAAATAATTTTCCAAATTGATGAAGTCAATGATACAAAAGCAAAAACAGTTTTCAAGAGATATGAATATTCAAAAGAATTTCTAAGAAGTTTGATTAGAAGAGGTTCTTCTAAAGTTAATTTCAATATCGATATACAAACAAAAGATAACTACATTTTTAGAATCAAAATGATTGCTCTAACACACAGACAATTAAACACATCCAGACAACGTCAATTACGCCTAATAGCAAAAGATGTAATTGAAAAAACAGTGCCAACTATGGATATTGATGGATTTGTACAAGCAACATGCTATGGTAAAATTAACTCAGATATCATGGCCGCTGCAAAAAAAGTCATAAAATTAAGACATGTTGGTTTAGAAAAGGTGAAATTAATCAAGACAGCATCAGCACAAACAGTCTTGCTTGAAGCAAAAACTAAAAAACCAAAAACAGACTAAACTAATGTTCTCAAAATGCAATTAGAAGTTAAAATTAATTTAATTCTGCATGCTACAGAAAATGAAAAGAAAGTCTTTGAAGAATTAGAGAATAATTTTCAGATTGAACAGAGTGAGTTTCAAGTTGAAGAAGTTTCAGGTCATTTTAACAACCCCATATTATTAATTTCATCAAAATTGAAAAGAAAAACAGCTCAAAATTTTGTAAGTTTATTTTTTTCAAAAATGAAAAAAGAGGAGTTCGAGGAAATTTTCAATTATGTGGAAGATTATGTAACATCTTCAGGTTTAAGCTTACGAATCAGTAAACAAAAGCTAATGTCAGGAATTTTAGCATTATCAAGAGAAGATACAATCAAGATTAACATTAGTACACCAGTTTATGTCAAAAATGAGACAAAGAAAATTTATCAGGAATTGATGAGAAAATGATCCATAGATCATTTAATAATATTTATGAGTAATTCAAGAAGGGAATGAGGAAATAAAAGCCGCTCCAGTCTGAGCGCCAAGCGCTGATGACGCCGCGACGAACCGACCCAATTTTGCTATTATGATGTTTTAAATATTCATGATATAGACAATGTTTTGTTGGAAACAGATTATGACGTAATTGTTGCAGGTGGAGGATTAACAGGTACAATTGCAGCACAAGCAATTTCATATTATTCAAAACAAAATTTGAGAATTCTTTCAGTAGACAGAAATCCAGAAACCTTACCAGGTAGAAAAGGCGGAGCAGGTTGGACATGTGGAGATGCATGTTCAAAAGAAGCAGTAGACTTCATGACTGAGAGAATCAAGATTCCTTGGACACGACCAGAAATTGAACATGATGTAAAAGGAGTCATGGCATTTTCACCTGATAAAGAAACAGCCATCCCATTTGATGGAGCAGGATATATGCTAAATAGACAAAAACTTCCAGAAATTCAAAATGAAAGAACAAAGAAGATGGGAGTTGAATTTAACTTTGAAGTTGCTCTTTCAGGATTAATTTACGATGGGCAACAAGTCGTTGGCGTACAAGGAACCGATAATAAAACAAAACAACCATACAAAAAAACTGCAAAACTAGTAGTTGACGCAATGGGAATTACATCAAAGCTAAGAAATGGATTACAAAATTCTACAAAAGTCGAGAAAGAGATAGACAGAACAGATGTGGAAACAACTGGAAGACACATCATGTATTTCGAACCAGGAAAAGAAGATTTATCAGAATTTGACCCAGATTATTGTATAATTCATTTGGATCAAGACATTGCACCAGGAGGATATGGATGGGTCTTCCCAAAAGCAGACAATAAAGTTAACATCGGATTAGGTGTTGAAAAAACACACTTAGATAAACGAAATGAGAGATTAGGAAAAAGAGATAATGTCGGTTCATTGATGAAAGAGTACCTAGAAAGAAATCCAGTTCTTAGAAATCCAAAACTTTCAGAAGATGAGATGGATCAACATAACAATTCAGGAATTTCTTCAGTTTCAGTACGAAGACAAAATGATTGTATGGTTTCAGGAGGATACATGTTGGTTGGAGATTCAGCATGGATGCCTAAACCAATTGATGCAGGTGGAATTGGACCAGCTCTTATTGCAGGTACAATAATTGGAAACAATGTAGCACAATCAATTGAAGCTAATGATGTTTCAGAAGCAAGTTTATGGCAGTATAACATAGATTTCATTAAAGAATATGGTTACAAAACAGCCGGCTTAGAATTATTCAGAAGATTAGTTCAAACAATGACAAATGAACAAATTAGTTATGGTATGAAACATTTTCTGGGTAACTTAGACGTTGAAGCAATAAGTAAAGGAGAGCATCCTGACTTTTCAGGTCTTGGTAAACTAGGAATGATAATTAGAGGTGCAATGAACAAAACAGTTGCAAGCGGTCTCAAATATACATCAGGTCAAAATCAATGGCTTGTTGAACATTACAATAATTATCCAAAAGATCCATCTGGATTTGACGATTGGAACAAAAAATTACACAAAACATTAGATGAATCTTTCGTTAAGATAGCATCATACGCACCATAGATCTAGTCTTAAATAAAGTAGAAAATCAAACAATTATACTTTGATGGAAGATAGTATTCCAGAATATCTAGACTGGAGTAATGCGTTTGAGATATTGGAGAAAGCGCATGAACAAGGAATTTTTGTTTTAGTGATAGGTCCAAAAGGTACAGGAAAAACTACACTGGTTAGAGAATTTGCAAAAAAACAATCAATGAAACTGGAATCAATTAACTTTAGTTTGAGAACTAGAGAGAGTCATCTTGTAGGTTCAAAGAGCCTTTCCGAAGGAAATATCGAATTTGATGAAGGGATTTTGATAAAATCAATGAAAGAGGGTAACATGTTGTACCTAGATGAAATTAATGCCGCAGAAGCCGATGTTTTGTTAAGATTAGATGAAGCTTTAGATGATAGACGGCAAGTAGTTTTGAAAGAATCTGGGGGAGAAATTGTGACAGCTAACAAATCATGGTTTGTAATAGCAACAATTAATCCATTAAATCATGTCGGAACAAAAGAACTACCTCCACAACTTTTGAGTAGATTTCCTATTAGACTAAGAATGGACTATCCACCTGAGGAAAAAGAACTAGAGATTGTCAAGGAACACGTTCCAGAAGCAAGTAATGAGACATTACAAAGAGGAATTAAACTTGCAAATACATTGAGACAAGCTGCATCAGTTGAAGAATTATACTATTCACCATCATTAAGAGAAACTATAGCATATGCAAAATTAATTGATAAAGATATGTCTCCAAAGAAAGCAGCTGAAATAGTTTTTGGAAATGTATATGCACAATGGGGAAATATAGAATTACAAAAAGTTAATGACATTATTGCATCCATGTATGAAGGATAATGTCATCAGTTGCTTTAAGAAATGATACACTAATTGAAATTTCTACATTTTTAATCAGACGATGGTCTGAGAATGACAAGATAATTGTGACAATGTCACCAAAAAAAGTTAATGAAACAAGAATGAATGAAAATAAAGTAATTCTCACTCCAGTTATGGATTACATTGGAGATGAATTTTCAAGATATAGACAATTCAGAACTGCCGCATGGTATGAAAGTATGAAAATAAAAAATTGTGAATATGTAAAATCAAATGATCATGCATCAGGATTCTTGTTAAATTCAATTGAAAGACGAAGGGTTGAATTAGTTGGGAGAAAAATTTGGCAAGGAATGGATGAAGAATTGATTTTTAATTATTCATGGCAATGGATTTACAGACCAAATCTAGGTGATCTTTTAGGAAAATCAAAAATTGTAGAAGCATTTTATCAGTATTTTTTATTTGGCGATGTAAAAGGAGAGATGCAGCCTAGTCATTTCGAACGTGTTGTAAAAGCAACTAATTTTGCTAAAGAGAAATTGGATGAGGCACTAAAAAATAATCATGGTACAGAATGGTTGGATGAACACATTCCAAATATTGTAAAAATTTTAGATATTGATGCAATGATGACAATTCCATTATCAGTTCCTCTAAAAGGTCCAGGAATGGTTGTTACACCACAAGATTTTGAAAAAGCAGTACAGAAAATTACTAAGAATCTTGAATCAGAATTAGGAAAAATAGATCCTAACAAGGCTATGGCAGGATTAGAAATTGCTAAAGAATTTGACTTGATTAAAGATGAAACTAAAAAGAATGAAAATAAGGGATTAATACCAGAAACGATTGGAATTCAAATTCCAAACCCAACAAATGTAGATGAAACAAAGATTTATGATCAAGATTTGATTAGTAGTTTAAAAAATAGATTTCGTGAATGGAAAACAGGATGGAAAGAGGAACATGTTATTTCAGGTGAAGATTTTGATGAGGAATCATATCTTGAGGGATTTCATAAGCCATTTGTTACAGATATTAAAAAATCAATAAAATCACGTATTGTTATCTTACTTGATCATTCATCCAGTGTTTCGGATCAGCAAATGGAATACAAAAAAGCAACAATTGGGCTTTGTGAAGTACTCGCATTCTTGAAAATTAATTTTTCAGTTTATGCTTTCAATACAGTAGATAGACAGGTGGTTTGCTGGTTGGTAAAACCATCAGAAATGAAATGGAATAATTCAGCTGCTAAGAGATTAGCGCAAATTTCAGCAAATGGGGGAACACCATTAGCAGAAGTATATGACAGAATGCTTCCAGTTTTGACATCAAAAAAACCAGATATTTTCCTGACATTGTCTGATGGAGAACCAGCAGATGCAAATGCGGTCAAATTAATTCTAAAATCATATAGATCACTAGGAATTAAGATGACAGCGATTGGAGTTGGAAGAGATACATTTAGTGCCACAGCAATTGCAAACAATTTGAAATTTCTCGGTTATGACAAAGTTTTGGCAGTAAGTAGATTGCCAGACATACCTAATAGAGTGTTAAGCATACTATCAGAAAACTAATGAATAAAAAATGTGCCGAGTGTGGAGACAATTTTTCATGTGAAAATGATATATCATGTTGGTGTGGAGATTTTCCAAAATTGTCAAAAAACGAGATAGATGATAAGGACTGTCTTTGTAGAAGTTGTCTATTAGTCAGATATAGAAAAAGAATTTTAGGTGTATAAAATGAACTTAAGACCGGAAACGTTAGTACTCCGGTGACAGTTCTGTTTAGCGAACTTAAGACCGGAAACGTTAGTACTCCGGTGACAGTTCGCAGGTGATGAACCTTCGGACGATTGTAACTATACACAAACTAGCCGTTAATGATATTTAACTAGTGCTATAATTTCAAAATAGTGCTAACAATTTAGTTTCTAGTACCAAACATGTTTTAAACAACAAATTTCACAATGTGGTATGCACTTTGAAGATACAAGAATGCCTGATGTGAACAAACCATTGATCATAGCAGCAATGCAAGATATGGGAAATGTTGGAAGTATTGTTGTAAATCATATTAACAAAAGTTTGGGTACTGCATCATTCAGACATGCAACATCATCTAGACCACCATACGTATATGATAAAGGTGGATACATCGAAATTCCTGAAGAAAAATGGGAATATAGATTTGGTAAAGACATCATTGTATTTGGCGGAGGTAGGGGTCAGCCTCAAGAAAATGAGGAATTGAATGAGTTATGTCAAGATGTGATAAATGTTGCAAAAAGATATGATGCAAAATTCATCTACACTGTAGGAGGATATCATACATCAAGATCCTTTGGAAAAAGTCCTACAACATATGTTACAACTACATCACAAGATATATTGAAATTAGTTAGAAAATTAGGAATAGAAACTACACCAACTGAATCAGTGATCACAGGATTTAATGGATTAATTCTAGGATATGCAAAATTAAATGGAATTAATGGAATTGGCCTTTATGGAGAATTATTAGAACCTAGGATTCCACAATATAGAGCAGCAAGAACGATAATAGAAACATTGGAAAAATTGACATACCAAAAACTCGGAGATACTAAGGAATTATCTGTCAAAGCAGAGGCTGTCGAATCAAGATTTAGCTCTGAAGATGATATTCCAAAAGGGTGAAAAATAATGGTGTCCCTTTTATCTTATGAAGAGTAATGTAGGGTATGGAAGAATATGCATGTCCCTACTGTGAATCAAAATTCAAGGACAAAGATGAACTTTCTAGTCATATAGACAAACTACACATAGGTCCCGGATTATTAGAAGGCGACTCAAGGAAATTCTAAAAAAATAAAATATATTCACGAATTTTTCAGCTAGTTTTTAATTGAATTAGATCTAACGTATAGTATGTTACTATGGGTTGCTGCTGCAGCAATTGGCATTTTAGTTACTTTCATTTTAATTTTCAAATATACAAAAACTGGTAAAAATGATGTAATAGGATATTCATCAAAATGTAAAAAATGTGGTGAAGAAACTAATGGGCTTAAATGTCCTAAATGTGAATCTGTTAAGAAGGACTGGCGATAAACCATGATGGCAAAACCAGATTCAGATATGGAAGGAACAATTTGCAAAAATTGTGAACGACCAATTAATGATCATCTTCCAGAAGAGCTTGAAGAATGTTTAAGAATTTTAGAGCTTAAAAAACTCAAAGATGGAGATTTGACCTAAGACATATCATCAATGATATTTCGTCCAGTTTCATGAAAGTATCTATGCTCTATTTGCTTTAATTTATCAGTCACATCATGTTTTTTTGATTTGATTTTTAGTAATGAATAATCAGAGATTAATTTTCTTAATTCAGATTTTTTCAATATGGAATCTGTTGTCGTATAAATAATATTAAAACATAGCAGATGTATGCTAAAACAAATTTTATTGATATTATTTTTAGTCCCAATAGCACAATTCGCGTTTGCTGAAGAAATTCCAGATTATGATAAACCTTATGCACCTATCTTTTTTAATAAACCAGTTTACAGTTGGACTGAAAAAGTGGAAATTACAATTATTGCTCCGAGCTGGAACACAGGAATGAATCTAATTGATAGTATTGGAGGTGATCCAAATTATTCAGTTGATGTTTACACAAAGGATCATAGATTAGAAGAGTACAAACTATACGAAACAGATCCAACAAGTGGAATTTTTACAGGAGAAATTATTCTAACAGGATTTCTTCATGATGTTGATGGAGATGGCGTGAATGATACAAATCCAAGAACATTAGGAGGAGGACCAAACGGAGGATATCTTCAAAATGATGAAGATTCAGGAATAACAGTTTCATTTGAGTTTGCAGATGGAGTAATTCTATCTGAATCTGCAAAAATAGAATGGAATGAAGGAGATTTACGGATAACAGATGTAACTGAAAAATTTGCAAAAATTAAATTATTTGAAAGAGATATGAACTTGAATCCTGAAAGTATCGATACAGTAAACATTGAAGTATTTTCTGAAGATGATAGTGCAGGGATTAATTTAGAAATTTCTGAAACAACAGAAGATTCAGGAATTTTTGAAGGAATTGTCTCATTTACAAAAGATGATCAATCTAGTGGAAGTCGTCTTTATGCACTTCCAGATTCACAAATTACTGCAAAGTATGTAGATAGGACATTACCAAAACCTTACAATACAAATGATGAATTAGATATTTTAGCTCAAGAGAAAATTATTTCAAATCTACCTTCAACAGATAGATTATCCTTGTCTGAATCAGAGATTTTGTCACAAAATGGAAAAATAATTGAGAAATTAGATATTGGAAAAACAGGGATGATTTTTTCTAAAATTAAGAATACTCTAGATTACACCCAAGAATTTACATATATCGTGCAAATAAAAAATGAAAACAATAATGTTGTATCTTTATCATGGGTAACCGGTCAAGTTATTCCATCTCAAGAACTTGGTATGTCTGTTTCATGGACGGTCCAAGAAACAGGAAAATATTCAATTGATAGATTTGTATGGAACTCAATTAAAGGAGCAATTCCGTTAACAGAAATAGTTTCTACAGAAATTTTAATTAAATAATTCTAGTCAGATGTAATTTCACAATACTTGTTTGTTCCTTCAAAGAATTTTACAGAATGTAATGGAACTTTATCTTTTAGATTGTCAAAAATCCATTCAGTTATATTTTCTGATGTTGGAAAATCAAAGAGTTCATTTAGATTTCTGTGATCTAATTGTTCAATTGTTTCCCAGCATAATTTTTTCATTTTATCAAATTCTATAACCATGTTTTCCTCATATGATCCACCTTTCTTTACATCACCTTGAACTTCAACTATTATTCTAGATGTATGACCATGAGGTTTTCCACATTTTGGATGACCTCTTAGTGTATGAGCAAAATCAATCTCAAATGAACAGCCTAATCGTGTTTTCATAAAATATCATGAATTATTGATAATTAATACCTAAAGAAATTAGTCATAATAATCGACGGTTTGTTGTATATTTTTTGTATCACCATCAATTGGAGAGATTTCTCCATTTTCAATATTAACAAACCAGTTGTTAATTATTGGTTGATTACCCTCTGTATTGAACGTGAAAATTACCTGGTGAGTGAACTCATTGTTTGCTTCTAGGAATGGTGGGATAGATTCAACGAAAAACGTTGCACTTGTATTTTCATCGTCAAATATTTTGACACCTTCATATTTTTCATTAATTTTTTCTTCAATTACTTCAAAAATTGTTATGCCAGTATCATTCGGTCCAGAATAAAATTTTACCATATCTACAGCAATTCTTTCATTTCCTTGAAATGAATCATCAAGTATTGAATTAAGATTGTTTTCAGTTAGTGCAGGGTATGCAAATATGAAGAATAGACCAAGTAATCCAAGATATATTGGTGCTCTCTTCTTTAGAAACGCTCCAAAACTTTTTGGGTCTTGTGGTTTTTTGTAATTAGGATCTTTCTTAACCAATATTTTTCAAAAGTTTACTATGATTAAAAGTCTTAGTGACTTTCAGGTAAGACTGAGGAATGATGTGATAGAATTTTCCAGTCGCCATCAGTTTTTATGAAAACGAATGAAAATCTTGCATTTACAGTTTTTCCATCTACAATGAAATTGTATAGACCAGAATTTGCTATTAGAGATTCAGTTTCATGTTTATGCTCTGTAACAATTTCAACATCAACTTTTGCTTTCAGCAAATTTTCAAAATATTCCAAAATTAGATCATATCCTTTTCGTTCTATATCAGAAAATGTTCCTAATAGTAATCCATCAGTATGATATAATGATGCTACTTGTTTTGGATCGTTAGTTTTAATTTTTTCAACCCATGTTTCTAACATGATTTTATAGAAAATTATGGCTTAATATTTTTTAGGATTTGTCAGAACCACGTTTCTTTGCAACTTGCATGTACAAATCAACAGTTCCACTACCAATTGGAATTTGGCTTCCAACAATAACATTTTCAGTTATTCCTCTTAGTTGTTCAGTTTCACCAGTTCTTGCAGCACCTGCAATTGTAGGGACGGTAATTTCAAATGCAGCACGAGCCAATACACTGTCTTTAGTACCTGCAATTCCATGACGTCCAATTTGTTGCATATATCCACGATGACACATTAAATCAGATACCAACATTAGATATCTTTGGTCAACTTCCAGACCTTGATCCTCTAGTGTATTACTTAATTCATTAATCAAAGCATTTCTTGCAGCCTCTATTCCAAGGGTTTCAGCAATTTCAGAAACATTGTTTGTTCTAACATTATTTTTATCAATTCCTTCAACTTCCAATACTTTAGAAAGATTAGAACCAGTTGTTTGAATAACATACTCATCATTCTTTTTGACGATTGTGACGCGAGCAATGTCAGGAACACCCTTTACGGTTGTTTTTAACACCTTGTTTCTTACTACAATGACAGCAGGAGCATCAGCTTCTTCATCAACTAAGTTGAGAACAACTGAATTAATTCCATTATCTTCCATTTTGAATTTTTTATTAGATTCTAGCGCTGCCTTGACATCATCTAAAGTACAACCACGGTCAGTTAGTTTTCTTTCATTTAGGTTGAGTGTGATTTTTGTTTTATAATCAGTATCAGCATCAAGAATTAGATCATTAACAGTGGTTTGTAGAATATTTCGAGCAACTTCAACAGTTTTTGCTTGATCTGTTTTTGCATCACCAGACAAGTAAATATCCATTGTTGGAGTGACAGGTTTCTTTCTTGCATCTACCAATTCAATTAATCTTGGAAGACCCAAGGTAACGTTTCGTTCAGCAATTCCTGCAAAGTGGAATGTTCTCAAAGTCATCTGAGTTCCAGGTTCACCAATAGACTGAGCAGTTACAATTCCTACAGCTTGACCAGGTTCTGCTTTTGCGTTATTGTATAAGGATAATCCTTTCTTAGCTACTTTCTCAACACCTTGTTTACTTAATTTTGAATTTTCTAATGAATTACTTACAGCGTTTGTTAAACGAGGATTAAATTCACTAGTGTATTTTTTGATAATTGGTGCAATTTCGTCCTTTGTTGCAGCTTTTCCAGAATCAACAATACTTTCAGATTCAATTAATCTATCAACATTAAATGCTTCACCATGATCACTTTTTGCTACATCAATTCCATCTTCACCATACAAAAATTGAATGATGTGACCGTGTGGATCTCTAACGGTTCCGTCATATTCAAGTTTAATGTGTTCTAATGCGTTGATCAATCTTCGTTGCATGTATCCACTTTGTTGTGTTCTTACAGCAGTATCTACAAGACCTTCTCTACCACCCATAGCGTGGAAGAAAAATTCTAGAGTCGATAAACCATCACGATAATTTGATTTTACAAATCCATGAGCGTCAGGATCATTTTCATGCTCTTCGAAATGAGTTAAAACTCGATTATTGTAGCCTTTGTTAAGACGGTTACCTCTTCTTGCTTGTTGACCCAAGGCGCCAGCCATTTGTCCTACGTTTAATGATGAACCTCTAGCACCAGTAGTTGCCATAATTTTACCCGCATTATCATCATCAAGTGAGAGATTTGCAGCAGTGGCAGCTCTGTCCCTTAATTTACCCAAATTATTTACGATGTATGCTTCAAGAGTTTCTTGAGTAGTCATTCCTCGAGTTGCCTTTAGTGTTCCTTTCTTTTCTTGACTAATCAAATCTAAAACTTCATCATATGTTTGATTTATGTCAGAACTGATTCCTTCACGATCTTTTTCAGGAACTTCCAAGTCACCATATCCATAACTAAATCCATAATGAGTGATGAATTGTTTGATAACAATTAATTCAGAGTTTAAGAAAATTTTTGCTTTTTCATTACCATAATCTTTTGCAATTCTATGTAGTACACTTTCTGGTTCTTCAGCACCAATTGATGATTTATCAATTACACCACTGATTAGTTGGCCATTTTTGATTACAACATCTTTTTCTTTTCCTTTAGTACCTTTAGACCACTTTGATGTCATTACATAATTGAAATCTTCAGGAAGGAATATTGAGAATAATTGTTTTCCAGTATAGAGATTTTCTTTCTTGTTTTCAGGTTCTGGTAGTTGTCCTGTAAATCCTCCAAGCATTGCAAGATTTGCAAACTCTTGACTAGACAAAGTGGTTCCATCTTTTGTCATGAGGTATGCACCAGTGATAAAGTCACGAAGACCACCAATAATTGGACCCCCAAATCTTGGAGAAATTAATTGATCTTGAACTCTCATTAGTAAAATTGCTTCAGAACGTGCTTCTTCACTTTGTGGAACATGAAGATTCATTTCATCACCATCAAAGTCAGCATTGTAAGGAGGACATACAGATGGGTGTAATCTGAAAGTTTTTCCAGGTAATACTCTCACATAATGTGCCATGATAGACATTTGGTGAAGTGATGGTTGTCTGTTGAATAATACAATATCACCATCCATTAGATGTCTTTCAACCAAGAATCCAATTTCTAGGGAATCAGCAATTAATGAACGGTCTTCAACGAAGTCAAGTCTAATTTTTACACCATCAGGACGAGTAATGTAATTCACACCAGGGAAAGTAGATGGACCATTGATTACTAATTTTTTTAATTTTTCAATATTCCAATCAGTTACAATTTCAGGAATGGTTAATTTTTTGGCTACAGTTTCAGGAACACCAACTTCAGACAAGTCCAAGTTTGGATCTGGAGAGATAACAGTTCTACTTGAAAAGTCAACACGTTTTCCAGATAATGAACCTCTAAATCGTCCTTCTTTTCCTTTTAATCTTTGAGTTAATGTTTTGAGTGGACGTCCAGAACGGTGATGGGCTTGTGGAATTCCACTAACTTCATTATCAAAATAGGTTGTAACATGATATTGTAAAAGATCAACCAAGTCCTGTACAATTAATGGAGGAGTTCCGGCTTCTTTACTTTCCTTTAGTCTTTGATTTACACGAATAATGTCAACTAATTTGTGAGTAAGATCATCTTCAGAACGAATTCCAGTTTCTAGAATAATTGAAGGTCTAACAGTTACAGGAGGCACAGGTAATGCTTGTAAAACAAACCATTCTGGACGTGCAGTCTTAGGATCATATCCCAATAATGCAAGATCTTCGTCAGGAATTATTGATAATCGTTCTCTAATTGTAATAGGTAGTAATCTGTTTTCACCAATCTCTGTTTTTTCTACAAATGTTGTTGGTTTTGTGAAAATTAATTCGTATTGTGATTTTCCACAGTGAGGACAATCCTTTTGTTTTTTAGCCTTTTCTTGAATTTGATCTGGAATTCTTTTTTGAGATAAAACAGTGTATGATGCTTGACGTTCTTTAATTTTAGAAAATTCTTTGATATCTTCAGGAGACATCTTGATTCTTCCACAAGTACGACATGTTGATTGTAGTAATTTGTAGATATTGTCAACAAAAGCAATGTGTAAAACAGGCTCTGCTAATTCAATGTGACCGAAATGTCCAGGGCTTCTGGCAGCAGTATTACCGTCAGTAAGACATTTTTGTCCAGGTTCTAAAACTCCTAGTCTACCGTCCATTAGACCTCCTTGAACAGCCATACCATCTTCATCATATGTTTCAGGCTGTGTAATTTCAACAACAGAATATTTTCTAATTTCCTGAGGAGACCAAACTGCAAATGTGATTCCTTCAATTGATTTTGTAGATGTAACGGACATTATACTCTCTCCTTTAGTTTCAATCTTGGTGCGATGTTAAGACTTAGAATTTCTTGCAAAAGTAATTTGAAAGCATATGCAACTGACACAGATGATATAGGTGCATTTTCACCACATTGTGCACAGACAAATTTCCTTTTTCTTGCATCATGATAACCGGTTAATCCACATTTTTCACATAGTAAAATGTCAGTTTTATCAGATTCATCCAACAATCTATCTTTTAGAAGCATTGATGCACCATATGCAATTAAACAGTCACGTTCCATTTCACCAAATCTTAAACCACCACCACGGGCACGACCTTCAGTTGGTTGTTTAGTAAGCATCTGAACTTGACCTCTTGCTCTAGCATGAATTTTATCTGAAACCATATGATGAAGTTTTTGATAATATACAACTCCGATGAAAGTATCAACTTCAAATGCTTTACCGGTTCTACCGTCATACATCTTTTCTTTACCAGAATACTTGAAACCTTGTTTATCAAGAATTTCTTTTACAATGTCCATTTTTTCTCCAACAAATGCAGAACCATCAAATTGTTTTCCTCTAAGTGCGGCTGCTTTTCCACAAACAGATTCCATCATCATTCCAACAGTCATTCTAGATGGGAATGCATGCGGATTAATCAAGACATCAGGTTGTGTTCCATCCTCAGTATATGGAAGATCTTCTTGTTTTGCTAAAATGCCAAGTACACCTTTTTGTCCGTGTCTTGATGCAAATTTGTCACCAATTTCTGGAATTCTCATATCACGTACACGTATTTTGTACATCTTTCCACCTTCATTTGACTGAGTCATTACAACGGTGTCAACGACACCATGTTCAGATGGTCTTACACCAACAGATGTATCACGTCTGTATGGACCACTTGTTTCAAATTCTTTATACTCTTCCATAAATCTTGGAGGACTAGTTTTTCCAATCAAAATATCACCACCATCAACACCAGATTCTGTTGCTACAATACCGTCATCTTCTAACATTCTGTATGCTTTTTCACCTTTGTAACCACGAACATTATCGTCTGCATTTGGAACCTCAAAGTTGTCTCTCATTCCACCAGGATATTGTTTGGCTTCAGTATCATAAATTCTGTAAAAGAAAGTTCGGAATAAACCTCTGTCTACAGATGAGCGATTCAATACAATTGCGTCTTCAATGTTGTAACCATCAAATGGAAGAACGGCAACTACACAATTAACTCCTGCAGGTCTTTCTTCCATTCCAAGTAAATTCATTGCACGTGTGGAAACAATTGGTGTTTGTGGGTATAGCATGAAATGTTGTCGAACATATGTACTAGTATTCATCATAGGAGTTGAAAATCCAAGACTTTGTTTTGCCATGGCTGATTCGTAAGTATTTCTTGGTGATTGGTTATGTTCAGGGTAAGGAATGATTGATGCACCAGCACCAAGAATTGCAGATGGGAAAATTTCCATATGAGTGAATTTTTTTGTATTTTTATCATCAAATGTTACATAACAATTTTCTTCTTCGTTTGCATCTAGTAATTCAATTACGCCCATTCGAACAAGATCATTCCAAGAGATTAGTTTCTTGGATATTTTCTCAAGAATGTCATTTGAAAGTAAAGTTTTACCATCTTTAATTATTACAAGTGGTCTTAGTACACGACCAGCATTACAATTTACGTATAATCTTTGAGTAGCACCTTCTTCTTCAGGCTTGTGTATAGATATTCCAACATGTGGATGTATCTTTGAAGTTCTTCTAAACTCACGCATTTGATCTACTAGATTTTGTCCGTCTTTGTGGAATCCAATTAATTTTCCATCAACAAATACTCTGGTACCATCTTTCTTGATATCATTAGATGTAGATACTAAATCAGATACACCGATGTCAAATAATTTTTCAACAATTTCTTCAGATGGAACATTTTGAGATATAATTGCAGATAATGCCAAGTTCTTTACCAGACCACAGTTTGAGCCTTCAGGAGTTTCACTTGGACAGATTCTACCAAAGTGTGTGGAATGTAGATCTCTTGCTTCAAAGTTTGGTTGAGTTCTACTTAGAGGAGATTGTACTCTTCTCAAATGACTGATAGTTGAAAGATAATTAGTTCTGTCAAGTAATTGTGTAACACCGACACGTCCTCTTCCCCAGTTTCCAGTGGCAATTGCATTGTTTAGTTTATCTGAAACAATTCCAGGTCGTATGGCTGCAGCAACTGCATTTATTCCACGTTTTTGACCAGAGCGTTCTAGTTGATACTTCATGTCTCTGACTAAATTACGGAATGCAGTTCTAAACAAATCGGCAAGCATCTGACCTGCAAACTTGATAACTTTGTTTCCATAATGATCTTTGTCATCTGGATCAATCCATCCTAACTTTAGTTCTAATAATTTACATGCGGCTTCACCCATAAAGTGAGCTTTTTCTTTTCTATTTTCAGGATGTTTGCCCAAGTGAGGTAACAGACCCCAATCAAGAAGTGTTTCAGCTCTTTTAATTTGAAATTCTTCTAACATTCCTGGTGCAATTCTTTTACTGATGTAAACAATTGCATCTTTTGAAGTTGGAACATCACCTGCTTTTTCAAATGAACCTTCTAAATGATCTTGTATTTCATCAACAAGTGATACTGCACCTGCAATGTCTTTGTCAGATTCCAATCCAAGTGCACGCATTAAAGTTACAACTGGAATGTCTACGGGAGAACCAGGAATTTTTGCAACAATCATTCCATCATCTTTCATAATTAATTCTAATTTTGCACGGTAACCAATAATTGAAGAATAAACTTTAGCTTTGTGAACTATTTTTCCTCCAACTTTTTCTGCATCAACAATAATTTTATTGTAAGAAAGATCTTCTAATCCAACTACAACTCTTTCAGAACCATTAATGATGAAATATCCGCCAGGGTCACGTGGATCTTCTTGATGATCAATTAATTTTTGATCAGTGAATGTATTTAGAATACATGCATGTGATTTTACCATTACTGGCATGTCACCAATGTGAACAAAACGAGTTTCTAGAGTTTTACCATCTTCAACAACACTTGCTTCCATCATGATTGGTGCAACATATGAAATATTTCTCAATCTTGCTTCGGCAGGAGTTACATGAGTGATGGAACCATCTAATTCCATCATTCGTGGTTGTTGAAGTTTTATTTTTCCAAGTTGAATTTTGTAAGGATATTCTGCATTTTCAATTTCAATTTGTCCTACTTCTTGAATAATACTTTGTAATCCATTATCTAAAAATTCATCAAAAGAAGTAAGATGTTGTCGTGCAATTCCTTCTCTTCGAAGTATGTCTTGAATGACAGGCCAACGTTGATTATAATTTTCTGTCATTAAGTTTCCACCACGTATCGATAATAGGTACTTTCACCAGCAGTTCCACTTTTTCTTGTAATTCTTATCATGTCACCTGGTTTAACTCCAAGTCCAAGAATTGCAGGATCGGTTACAAAGATTAATGGTAATTCTGTTGGTTTACAATTAAATTCGTCTAAAACTTTTTGAGCATCTTTTTTTGTCATGATTTCATGTTTTGGGACATAAACGTGATCTGGTACTAAAATTGGGTTTTTCTTGCTTGCCATTTAGTTCAATCCTCCATGCATAACATTAGTTATAGAAAAGAAGTATTGATACAAACTGAACAAAGTCTCTATGAGCGCAATATATATTTAATTAGAAATTTTTCAGAAATTTCAAAAATTTTCTATTCTAATTGGTTTTTTTTACACAAACTGGTTAAATATGATCCAAAGAGTCTAGAATTGTGAAATCAAAAGAGGTTTCGATTCTAGTAATTGCTAGTTTGATATTATTACCATTTCTTGGAGGAGAATCATTTGCTCAATCAAACCAAGTCTTGACAGTTACAACAGAAAAGGAATCTTATGCAGCCGGAGAACCAATTGAGGTTTTTGGACTTGTAGATATTAGATTAGAAGGAGTTGAGGCATTGATTCGAGTTGTAAGTCCAGTTGGAAATATGGTTGATGTAGATCAAATTGCAGTTGATACTGATGGAAGTTTTTCTGAAACAGTTTCAACATCAATAGGTGGACTTTGGAAAGAAACAGGAACATACACAATCCAAGTAAACTATGGAGAAAACTCTACACAAGTTGAATTTGAATATGGAGGTATGATGTCTGCAGGAGTACAAACTACACCTGAATTTGCAATGGAAGAAAATGAGAATACATCACAAAGTATCATGATAGAAGATCATTCTTTAGATTATGAATTAACTTGTGCAGAAATTCAAAGTATGACACCAGATACTGAAATGAAATCAATGATCATAGCAATCAAAACAGATTGTGATGGTGAATTAACCATTACACTTCCAAAAGATGTCATAGATACTGATGAAGAAGGATTTTTCATATTAGTTGATGGTGATGAAACTAATCACAAAGCATCATCGGTTGGTGAATTTTGGACTTTAACAATTCCATTCTCATATGGTTCTGAAGAAATTGAGATCATTGGTACATTTGTAATTCCGGAATTTGGAACTATTGCAGCACTAGTTCTCGTAGTGGCAATTTCTTCAATTCTCATAATTTCAGCAAAGAATAAGCAAATTTTCATTCCAAAGATGTAGTTCATAGATAAAAGTTCGAATATACATAAATAATCAGCATAAAAAACAATTTGCAAGATGAACGTTCAATCTATCGTACTTTTGATGGCCGTTATGGCAGTAGGAAGTATGGGAGCCGCATCACAGGCTTTTGCAGCCGATGCACCAGTACCTCTTCAAATAGAGTCTAATGGTGTAAACTTTGATCATAACTCTACAATTGAGATTAATGGTCAAGTTGGAAACATGAGAGATGGAACACCTGTTACAGTAATTGTTACAGGAGCTACAGGAGTTGTAACAATCGAACAAATTACTCCTTCTTCAGACGGAAGTTTCTCATTAAGTGTCAACACTGCAAGTCCTTTGATGAAATATGACGGCGAATACAAAATTAAAGCAACATACGGTGATGCAGGCATCAACGATGTAATTGTTGTAACCTTAGAAGGTGGACTTGTAAAACAAGCTCCAAGTCACAGTGGTCATGAAGAAGAACACCATCATGAAGCAGCTGACTTTACCAAAGAACTCGACTACAACATTAGTGGAGGAATGGTTGAAAGTATTACTGCAACAGGTGATGATTCTTTACTAGTTTCAATCCACATGGCTGAAGATGATGGTGAATTAACCATTACACTTTCAGAAGATATCATTACACCATTTAACGATGGTTCATTCTTCGTTCTAGTTAACGGTGAAGAAAGTGATGATGCACACCAAATGGGAAACAAACTAATGATTCCATTTGATGCAACAACAACCGATATCGAAATTGTAGGTACACATGTTGTTCCAGAATTCGGCACAATAGCCATGATTGTCTTAGCAGTAGCAATTGTTTCAATAATTGCAGTATCTGCAAAGTCAAGACTAAGCATTATGCCAAGAATTTAGTTTTCAAGAATAACATTCAAACTTCCTGAAACATATCCATTAGGATTAATTTCAACTTCAGAAAAACCAATCATTTTAAGTTTTGAAAAAATTTCATTTTTAGTTTTTACATCATCCAATAAAGTTAGTTTATCCAATTCAACTTCAATTCTTGCTAATCCGTTAATGTCCCTTACACGAACTTGTTGGACTCCAATTTTTTGTTTAATTATTTTTTCAGATAATTCAATTCTCGCTAATTTTTCAGCAGTTACTCTTTGTCCCCAAGGAATTCTTGAAGCAAGACAAGAATTAGATGGTTTATCATATATTGAAAGACCTACATTTTTTGCAATTTTTCTTACATTTTCTTTTGTGAATTTCACTTCCAATAAGGGACTACGAATTCCATTTCTGTGTAATGCATCAATTCCAGGTCTATAATCCCCCATATCATCACTTTGAGTTCCATCTACAATTGTATTAATTCCAAGAGAATCTGAAAGTTTAATCAGTTCAGTAGATAATTCATCACGACAGTAAAAACATCTCTTATTATCATTTTTAACAAAATTTTCATTTTCTAATTCACTATACTCAATGATACGATGAGTGATGCCAATCTCATGAGCAATAGACTTGGCAGAATCAAGTTCTTCAGATGATAAAGTCTTGTAATCAGCAGTCACGGCAATTGCATTTTTACCTAATTTTTTATTTGCAGCATATGCTACAAGTGCACTATCTACACCACCAGATAATGATACAAGTACCTTATCTTTATCATCAAACCAATTTAGTAATTCAATAAGACTAGTCATTTTTTTTCTTTATCTGTTCCTTTAGTAATTCTTCGGTTTTATTAAATGAAATATTTAACGCATTTGATATAGATTTTACATCCTCGAATTCTAGTTTGAAATGATCAGAGTCAGAGATTTTGTAATGTATGGTAAATTTCTGGTTTTCAAGAGTTACATCTGATTCAAGAATTTTTCTTGGAACAATATATCGTTCTGAAGTTCTAATTCTAACACCTAAAGTTCTTGTTTCACTAATTAGAATATTTAGTAAAGAATTAGTATTTTGTACATTACATATTACAGAAATTAATTGGGTTGGTCTTCCTTTTTTTGTGATTGCTTGTGTTACAGTAACATCTTTTGCGCCATTTTCCATTAATTTTTCTATTGTATTTGCAATCACTTCACCAGAAACATCATCAAGATTTGTTTCTAGTATTTTTACCGAATCTCTATCAAGAGTCTCATTTGATTTTCCTTGAATTATTTTTAATACATTTGCAAAACCATCAAAGTCTTTTGTTCCAGCACCATATCCAACTGAATCTATACTCATATCAACAAAGAATTCTTTACATGAAGAAGCTAGATTTACCAAAATACTTGCTCCAGTAGGAGTTGTAAGCTCCTCAGTTACAGGACCACCTCTAACAACTATGTTAGAATTTTTAAAAATTTCAGTTATTGCATATGCAGGATTAGAGGTTACTCCATGTGAAAATGATACAGTTCCCCCTCCAATTGCTACATGTGAACAAGAAATTTCTTCATCAAATAGATTTAGATCATCTAATGCAATTGCAGTTCCAACTATGTCAACAACAGTATCAATACTTGATGCTTCATGAAAATGCACAGATGATTCATTTTCTCCGTGAACATTAGATTCTGCATTTATGAGAGTATTGATTGAATTTTCTGCAAATTCTTTAGCAGAATCAGATAATTGAAGTTTTTCACAAGACAATTGAATACAATTTTTAATTTCAGTTCCTTTTCGTTCATGTGTATTTTCATCAAGTTCTAAAACTAATTGAGTTGCAGATTTGCCTTTTTTCTGCACTTTGATAAAATCTAATTTGTTGATTGTTGAACCTTGTAAGAAATTTGCAGATTCTTTGATACCATCAATTATCTTAGATTTATTGGCTCCAATATCCACTAATGATGACAATATCATATCACCAGAAATTCCAGCAATTTGGCAATCTATGAAAAGTACCATGTCGATAAAATGATAAAAATGCATAAAAATCTGTTTGCAAAATTATATTCAACATAGATTTAATTATTGAATATTTTGGAATTTATTCATGATTACAATTATTGGTGCAGGCAAAGTTGGTGGAGATGCAGCACTATTTTCAGCATTAAGAAGATTAGATGATGAAATTTTACTACTAGATATCGCAGAAGGACTCCCACAAGGAGAAGCAATGGATCTAAATCACATGTTATCAGAACAGGGAATTGATGTTAATGTAAAAGGTTCAAACAATTATGAGGACATGAAAGGTTCCAAAATTGTCGTGGTAGTTGCAGGTGCAGGAAGAAAACCTGGAATGACAAGAATGGATTTGTTAAAGATTAACGCAGGAGTTGTAAAAGACGTTGTTGGTAACATAAAGAAATTTGCAGATGATGCAATGATTATTCCAGTTACAAATCCATTAGACCCAATGGCACAAATTGCATACAAAACTTCAGGATTTGATAGAAGTAGAGTTTTTGGAATGGGTGGAATGTTAGATTTGTCAAGATTCAAACAATTCATACACGAAGCAACAGGATATTCCCGTGAATCAACAAAAGCATTAGTGATTGGAGAACATGGTGAAAACATGTTACCATTAACAAGATTTGCAACAGTATCAGGAATTCCATTACCTACATTACTTCCAAAAGAAAAACTTGATGAAATTTTTACAGCAACAAAAGGTGTAGCTGCAGAAGTTATCAAACTAAAAGGAGCAACAGTACATGCACCAGGAAACGCAATTTCAGCCATGATAGAATCAGTAGTTCAGGACAAAAAACAGGTAATTCCAGTTTCAACTAACTTAGATGGCGAATATGGACAAAAAGATGTTTCAATTGGAGTTCCAGCAGTAGTTGGAAAAAATGGGGTTGAGAAAATACTCGAGTTAGAACTAAACGATGAAGAAAAAGAATGGTTCAACAAAGGGGTTGACAGTGTCAAAAATGCATTGTCAGGTGTTGAATTTTAAATAATTTTTTTAAAGCTGGTTTATTTTAGATTACCATGAATATTTCAGATATTTTAGATTCAGTAAAAAGTGGAAAATTATCTACGGATGAAGCAAAAAAACAGTTGTCACTATACTCAATTGAAGAAATTGAAAATTTTGCAAAAATTGATCTTGGTAGAGAAGCAAGAAAAGGAATTCCAGAGGTAATATTTGCTGAAAGAAAGGAGAATTCAGAGGTAAAAAAGATAATTAAAAAAGTATTGGAAAAAACAAATGCAATAGTAGTTTCAAGAATTCCAAAAAAGAATTATCAAGATATTTGCAATTATTGTAAAAAAAATAATCTAAAAATTAGTACAGGACAAAATTGTACTACAATTCTGGTTTATAACAAACCTGTAAAGAAAACTAAAGGAAAAATTGGAATAATTACTGCAGGAACATCAGATATTGGAATTGCAGAAGAATCAAGATTGATGTGTGAATCAATGAACTGTAGTTGTATTACTAGTTATGATGTTGGAATTGCAGGATTACACAGAATATTTCCAGTTTTGAAAAAATTTGTCAAATCAGGAGTTGACGCAATTATAGTAGTAGCTGGAATGGAAGGCGCTTTAGCATCAGTAGTTTCTTCATCAGTGAATGTTCCAATAATAGGAGTTCCAACTTCAATTGGTTACGGATATGGAGAAAAAGGGGTAGCAGCACTTGCAGCAATGTTACAAAGTTGTTCATTAGGATTAACAGTAGTGAATATTGATAATGGAATTGGAGCTGGTGCAGCTGCAGCAAAAATTGTCAATCAAATTAATAAAAGATAGATAATTTAGTCTTAGAGAATCTCGTAAACGATATATATCATAGGTAGAGGAAAGTGTTAGAGTTGTCTGGCAAAAGAATCGTATTAACAGCAGATAGAAGTTTAATGACAAATTATAGAGGTAATTTTCTTTATGGTTTCATAGCATGTGGTCCATATGAGGTTCTTCCAGAATGGGTTTTTGATAAAGTATTTTGTCCAGCAGTTGAAACCGATCCAGTTACAGGTGAAGCAAAAGTTGCTCAAGTTGGATTAAGAAGAGTTGAAAGTGCATTACATCAAGGTTATGATAAAAAAGATGTTTTCGTTGCAAATCCAGAACACTTAGCAAAATCAATAGGTCCAGATACCAAAGTTGTCGGAATTAATGTAATGGATCCTTTAGGAATGGCTCCAGTAACAACAACCATGGCTCCAGAAAAATTATCATATGTTGCAATGAAGTTCAAAAAAATGTGTGCAGAAATTATTCAATTAAAAAAGAAATATGATTTCAAAGTTGCAGTTGGAGGAAATGGTGCATGGGAATTAGCAAAATCAGATAGAATGAAAGTTCATGGTATAGATACAGTAGTTGTCGGAGAAGCAGATGAACTTGCATTAGACTTGTTCCATGATTTAGAGAAAGGTGATGCACCTGAATTGATGCATTGCTTTGTTAAAAATATTCAAAATATTCCAGAAATTACAAAACCAACCGTTAATTCTCTTATTGAGGCAATGAGAGGATGTGGAAGAGGCTGTGACTTTTGTGATGTTAACAAACGTTCTAAAAAAGACCTATCAATAGAACGATTACAAAGAGAGGCAAAAATTAACTTAGACTATGGATTTGATTCGGTTTGGCTTCATTCTGATGAAATGTTACTTTATGGATGTGATAACAGGGATTTCATTCCAAATAGAGATGCAATCACAGATTTATGGAAAGGACTCAAAGGTATGGGTGCAAACTTTATTGGTACAACACACATGACATTTTCAGCAGTTGCTGCAGATCCTCAATTAATGAGAAACATTGCCGATGTTAATAGACAACATGAAACCGGCAGATGGCTTGCAACTAATCTAGGTATTGAAACAGTTTCACCACCAATGGTGAAAAAACATCTAGGTGTAAAGACAAGACCGTTTGCTACTGAAGAATGGGGAAGTGTTGTTAGAGAAGGTGCAAAGATTCTAAACGAGAATCATTGGTTCCCAGCTGCAACAATAATTATTGGATGGCCTGATGAAACACCAGAAGATAGTCAAGCCACAATTGATATGATGAATGACTTTAGAACAATGGACTTTAGAGGATTAGTTGCTCCACTTCTTTACCAAGACTTTAGTGAGAAAAATTCAATGCACTTTGGAAACTTGAATGAAGCACAATTCACATTGTTTTGGAGATGTTGGGAGAACAATCTACGCGTAATTAACGATATTATTCCTATTATCTTGAGAAATAAGACATACGGTCCACCAATGAAGATTTTCATGTATGGAATCCTAAAGGCAGGAACATGGGCAATCATGCGATATCTAAGAGGATTGTGTAAAGATCTATTCAATGGAAGAACCCCAGATGAGATAATTGAAAAATATTCTAGAAGCAGATCAGTCTCTTCACAAAAAATGATAACAAAGAAACTCTAGAAGTTTTCTCATGGAATTAGATAAAGCAAATTTACTTGTTATAATTATTTCATTTATTTTTGGATCAGCGTTATTTGTAATTACAATAATTGCAGGATTTATCATGGGACACTATTTGTTTGGAATAGTTGGAATAATAATTAGTATTTTATGTATCTTAATTGGATTTATCAAATTAGGAAAATTCAATAAAAAAATTCAAAAGTAATTTACATATTTTCAATTGCTTTGTCTGCAATTGTGTTTCTTTTTGGTATCATTACAATGAAGTAAGTTTTGTCTGCGCGTTCAATTGCTTCAACTTTGGTGATTGAACGAGTTTTAATATCAAATTCATAGATTCCTGTTTCAAGTTCTCCTTTTGCATATAACATTAGATATAGATCTCCACCAGATTGACTTAATGGAATGAAAGAGCAAACAAATCCTTTGTAAGAATTGATTGGCATGAAATTTTTCATTGGTGGTGCAACAGATGAGAGATACATCAGTAGATCTTCAGTATTCTCAAATTCTTCATATTCAATGTTCATGAGAATACTCTATCTTTTGAATATATAACTTAATTGCGATTTAGTCTGTTCTTTATTGCAATAATTGCAGCAGCTGGTGCTACAAAGTACATTCCAATGTTTAATAAGATAATTCCAATACCATAACCTAACATTTCTTCTTCAGTATCAACTTGTACATAGTTGAGTAGTGTTAGTGATGTTAGCATTGGTGTTAGTGTTACCTTGACTGCTTCTTTGAAGACTGGATTTTCTCTTTCATAGTCTGCTACATATGGTGAAAATGAATAGTAGAATTGGTTGAATCCTGTCATGAATGTTGCACCTGATTGTGTGTTCATTACAGTGTTATCTCTAATTTCTCTCAAGAATTGAACTTGTGGTGCCATTTCAGAACCAAATGCTGCAGTTGCAATTAGACACCCACCACCTTCTTCATCAGATGATACTAGAGTTCCATCATTTACAGTTGGATTATCATAATCTGGATCATCTGGTGGCAATGAACCACCTACAGGACCTT
>ERZ724566.2-NODE-2-length-66171-cov-4.785401_pt1 | contig 66171 bp, 79 predicted proteins | sample MGYA00375860_ERZ724566 | MGnify/ENA primary metagenome ERZ724566 (study PRJEB28725, sample SAMN03264853) | marine sediment metagenome | biome: marine pelagic biome; feature: marine oligotrophic desert; material: ocean water | place: Pacific Ocean:North Pacific... | reverse complement strand
CTCTGTTTGTGGTTCGGTGTAGGTGTGTGCATCGGCGTCAGGTTTGTGATCGGCTGCGGGTGCGGCATCGGCTGCTGGTGCTGCGCCATCTGCTGGTGCATCTGCTACTGCAGCTCCGCCACCTGCTGGTGCTCCTGCTCCTCCTTTAGGTAAAACTTTACCACCTTTTGCAACTCCAACTGCACCGCCTTTACGGCCTGTACATCTTGTACGTTGACCTCTAACTTTTAATCCATACATGTGTCTGTAACCTCTCCAACTGAAAAGTGTCTTTTCTCTTTCTACGTCATTTCTAATGTTAAATGCAATATCTGATGTTACCAAATGCATATCTTCTCCTGTTTGCATATCTTGTCTTCTGTTCAAAAACCATGTTGGGAAATCTGATCCTTTTGGATTTTGTATAATTTTTTCAATTGAAGATATTTGTTCAGCAGTAAGATTACCAATTTTTTGGTGAGGAGAGATTTTTAAGACTTGAAGCATTGAATTTGCGAACATGTATCCGATTCCTTTAATCTGGCTTAGACCAATTAGCATATTCAATTCACCATGAATATCATTTCCCAATATTCTTACCAGATTTTCGTATTGTTCGCTCAAGTAGCAAGATTTTCTATAGCCCCATTAAAAACCATGCTCTGATTTGTGCCTATTCTGGAATAATTTTAATCGAATAGTATTATAACTCAAAATGATAAATTTGGATATGAACGAGTCTGATGAACACACTCAAAAAATTCTAGATGCTGTTTTTGATGAAAACATATCTGAGATCTTGGCTGAAATGGAAAATTCTCCAAAAAAGTGTGAATTTTTGACTGAAAAGTTTGAAATCACTCCTAATGACTTGGATGAAAAACTATCTTTTCTAATGCAACATGAATTTGTTGGAAAAACTGGTTCTGACTCACAAGCTGAATATTCTGTAGATTCTGAAAAACTTGCAAAATTGATGGAAACTGCACATAATTTTGAAAATGTTGATGCAGGTTTAGCAAAAATGGATGGATATCTTAACTAGACTTATTCTTTTTTTGTCTAATTATCATAAATCCGATAACTGCAACTCCAATCATTCCTGATATTATGACAAAAAATCCTGCAATTGAAATTGTAACTCCTGTTGAATCTGGTACATGACCAATTCCTCCGACTAGTGGTATTTCTTCTGTTTCTGATGTAGTGATAATTAATGTATAAGTTCCAGCTTGTTCAATTTCGAAATTATCTTCAAATGAATTTCTATTAATTGATACATCTCTAATCTTGATCTCTGATGAATCTATCACAACAGCTGAAATATCGTATTCTTTTCCTTCTATGGTTTGAACCGCGTAAACTCCTTGTGTATTTATTTCTGGGTCCAAGTCTACTTTAATCTCTAATTGGGTTAATGAATTTACTTTGCCTTCTTCTATCACTAAATCTCCTGTAATTGTTTGAGAACCATAAATTAGCAACATTGCTCCAACTGCTATCATAATTCCAACGATCACCAAATATTTTGTCAAATTTGACATGAATGATTTTTACTTTTCATGGATAAATCTGTATTTGTCGTGTATCATTAAATTTAGTTATGGCTAAAAAAGTTAGCCTAGGCTAAATTTTATATATATACTAAATTGTAGAGCAAACATGCAAAGTGCGTTCCAATCTAGTAAAATGTTCTATATTCTTTTAGCTATAGCATCTGTTTCTAGCTTGTATTTTGTAGTACCTGGTGTAATTATTGCTGAAGAAACTCCTCAAACATTTCTTACTCATACTGGGTTGGTAATACAAACAACCGGTGAGGTAATTGATCCAATTGGATATGATGGTGAAGCGTTAGATTTTGATCCTGATAAATTTATGAAAGAATTTGATTATGGTGAAGTCTCAGTTTTGGAGGATGGAACCATTTTACGTGAATTCTACATCACTGCAAGGGATGACCAAATCATGGAAATATCTCCTGGTGTGTTTTACAATGTTTGGACATTCAATGATTCAGTACCGGGTCCAACCATTCGTGCAACTGAAGGAGACTTGGTAAGAATTCATTTTACAAATGAAGGTTCAAAACCTCATAGTTTACATTTTCATGGAATTCACAAAGCCGAAATGGATGGTGTTTTTGAAAGTATAGGAACAGGTGGAAAATTTATCTATGAATTTTATGCAGAACCTGTTGGTTTACATCTTTATCATTGTCATGTTCATCCCGTTGAAGAACATATTGCTCATGGACTTTATGGTGCCTATATTGTAGATCCAAAAGAGCCTCGTGAACCTGCTGAAGAATTTGTATTCATTTTGAACGGCTTTGATACTGACTTTGATGCTGAAAATAATTTCTATGCTGCAAACACAATTCCATTTTATTATCAACATCATCCAGTTGAAATTAATACAAATCAAAACATTCGTGCATATGTTGTAAATATTTTAGAGTTTGATGCAGTAAATAATTTCCATCTTCATGGAACATTATTCCATCATTATCCTGCTGGTACAGACACTGTTCCTTCTGGTTACAATGACATGCTTACAATGTCTCAAGGTGATAGACAAATTCTAGAATTTAATTACAAATATCCTGGATTGTATATGTTCCATGCACATAATACAGAATTTTCAGAAAAAGGTTGGGTCAGTTCATTTCTTGTAAAAGAGAATACTGATGATTATGGTACACAAGTAGAGTATGATGACATCATCTAAACCTGTACTTGCAATTAGTGCTATTGCACCAATTGTATTGCTAGCAATAATGATTGCATTTCTCTTAGGTCCTGCATCGACATTTTTACAATTTGGTGTTGTACTTCCTGAAGTATCAATTGAAAAAATTGAATTTATTGAAAATGAAATACAAGCCACTGTAAGAAACACTGGTCCGATTGATGTGGATGTTGTATTAGCAGATGTAAATGATCGAATTCAACCTGCAGCGATAGAACCTGATACTTCATTAAAACGGTTTGAAACTGCACTGGTAAGAATTCCTTTTGATTGGAATGAAGGTCAACCTTATGAGATTGGCGTCACAATTAGTGATGGAACAAGATTTGCTAAGGGAATTGATGCAGCGTTTCATGCACTTGAACCAAACATGGACTTGTTTGTATTTTTAGGAATGATTGGATTTTTGATAGGCGTTGTTCCAATAATGATTGGTCTTTTGTGGTATCCATTTATCAAGAAATTAGGGAAAAACACGTTTAACTTCTTTTTGGCATTCACTATGGGACTGTTAGTATTTCTTGGAATTGATGCAGTACTTGAGGCTACTGAAATATCTGAAAATCATCTTTCATCAATTTTCAATGGTGAACTTCTAATCGCAACCGTAGTTATTTTGTCATTTTTGGCTTTGTATGGAATAGGTAAACAATTAACCAAAAAAACAGAGTTTTCAAAATTATCTCAAGGATTAGCAATATCTCTTATGATTGCTATTGGCATTGGATTTCATAATCTAGGTGAAGGATTGGCTGTAGGTGCCGCTATTGCACTTGGAGAAGTTGCTTTGAGCACATTTTTGATTATTGGATTTGCTACTCATAATACAACTGAAGGATTAGCAATTGCTGCTCCATTAACTAAATCAAAAGCCAAAATATTCAAAATGATTGGTCTTGGATTAATTGCCGGAGTTCCTGCAATTTTTGGTTGTTGGATTGGCGGTTTCTCATTTTCACCATTATTCACTTTGATTTTTCTTGCAATCGGTGCGGGAGCAATTTTTCAAGTTGTATTGTCAATTTTTCAATATATGAAAGAAAAATCCGAAATATTATCAAATACTTCACTATTTGCAGGAGTTTCTGTAGGATTGATTGTCATGTATTTAACTAGCGTAATAATTTAAGCAAAAAAATTACCTAGTTTTTGTCAAATTTTTTATCAATAATTAATAAATACCACTCTGAGGCAGAAATTTTAAATGAAGATAGTCGCTTCTAGTGCTTTTTTATTGCTGATGATATCAATTGTATCATTTGGAATGCCTACTTTTGCAAATGCACAATCTACTGAATTTCCATTAACTGTTTCTACAGATTATCCTGGTTATGCTGAAAATGGTGAAATAATAATTTCTGGCAAAGTCAAAGAATCCTCTTTATCTGAATATCCTACTCCTGTAACATTGATGGTTGTATCTCCTGACGATAACATAGTTACCATCAAACAACTAACTCTTGATTCAAATAACGAATTTACAACAACGATTGTTGCTGGCGGTCCACTTTGGAAAGCCGGTGGTGATTATACTGTTAAAGCAAATTATGGTGCACAAAAAGCAGACACTACTTTCAATTATGCAGGTGGCAGTGGCTCAATTGCCGCACCACCTCCACCACCTGAACCAACACCTGTACCAGAACCAGTTATTGAAGAACCAGTACCAGTTATTGAAGAACCAGAACCAATAGCAATTGTTGAACCAGAACCAGAACCAGAACCAGAACCACAAGCACTATGTGGTGAAGGAACTGTAATGAAAGATGGTAAATGTGTAGCAGAACAAAATGAAGGTGGCGGTTGTCTAATTGCAACAGCAGCATTTGGTTCTGAAATGGCACCACAAGTCCAATTCCTAAGAGAAATTAGAGATAACACAGTAATGAACACACAATCCGGTACAGCATTCATGACCGGCTTTAACCAAGTCTACTACTCCTTCTCACCAGCAGTTGCTGACTTAGAAAGAGAAAACCCAGTATTCAAAGAAGCAGTCAAAGTAACATTAACACCAATGTTGACATCACTAACATTACTCAACTATGTCGAAGTTGACACTGAAGAAGAAATGTTAGGCTACGGTATCAGTCTAATACTACTTAACATCGGAATGTACTTTGTAGCACCAGCAGCAGCAATCGTTGCAATCAAAAAACGATTCTTTTAATTCTGAAACATTTCAGTCATAAGACGTTTATTTTAATTCTAAAATAATTCACATATGGCAACGGCGGGGCATTGCCGCCACCATACGATCAGGGTCGCATTCTACACAACGACGTAATCAATATGCTTCAAGAATTAATAAAACACACCAGATTTTTTAGTCATAAAATCAATAGAGAGACATGGAATTTTGTGGCATTGATGCAGTTTTACTTCCTTCAATGTTTGCAATAAAGAATAAAATCGTTGGAACTCCTTGTTATGAAGATCCTTCATGTATTGGATATACGATCGTGGTGTCGCTTGGTTTGGCATATACAATTTATCGAGTTCTCACAAGAAATATGAGCAAAAAAGGCAGACGAGAGGCGCTTTTCAGGTTCTTTTTCAGAGACGCCAAAAATTAAATACATATGAGTTGGACGTCAATCATGCCTGAATTTATTGAGGAAGAGACTGGAAGACGTCTATATCATGAAAATGAAACAACCTTAGATATTGAAAAGGAAATAGCCAAAAAATTCACTCCAAAAAAAGGTGAAGTAACATCCAGTTACATGCATCGGGATATGGATGAAGAAGAGGTGTATGATGTAGACAGAGCAATTGATGCTGACGGTAACCCAGTTCTACAAGAAAAAGCAAAATTAACACTTTATGATGTAGAGTACAAACTTTCTGGAATGAATGTTGTTCCAGTTGATAAAAATACAGGTAAGGTTTTAGATGAAAAACAAATAGAAACCTTGCAAAAACAATTACTCAAAAACTGGCGATTTGAGGATGAGGATGAAGATGAGTAGCGTTTGTGAAGACTTGGAAGCAGTTCAACAACAAATGCTGGCAAATGTTATTGCAAAAATGAGAAAAGAAGCCAAAGCCAAAAAAGAAAAAATGATTGCTATTCAGTAATGATTTACTTTTTATTAGAGAAATGATCTGTTCAATTTAGTGGGGGGCACCTCTGCTTAAAATCCAATACGCGTTAACTCCTGCGTAAACGGCAGATGCCATTCTGTCCTCACTATAATTCTTATACTCTAATGATTCTAGTTATGTTATGAGTGATTCAGTTTATGATCCAAGATGTAAAGAGATTCAACATCATGATGGTGTTAGATTTGCAGCAATCATTAATCATGCTGGAGAAAAAATTGCCGGTGGTTTTACAGAAGGTGTTAATCCGTATGAAGGTGATGAAACAAAATTACATGACTTTTACAAATTTGCATTAACTGTCTCATTAAGAACCGACGAACTGAATAATTCTCTTGGTGCACTAAACTACATTGCATCAAGACGTGATAAAGTAATTCTAATCAGTTTTCCTTTCCCTGTTACAACAAACATACTCTTGATATCTGCCGAACCAGGATTAGATATTGAAAAACTTGCACAAAATGTTGTAAAAATTTTCTCAGATGATTCTTCTGGATTCACAAAAACACTTGCTGACGACTAGTCTTTTTTCTCCACAACGTGGATGAGTTCTTTTAATTGCCTTCTTTGTTTTGCCGGTCTTTTTTTGATTGGATATCCTACACATAGTAATGATGTAGGTCTAAGGTCTGTTCCGATAATCTCCTTTACCTTCTCTTCATCAAACATGCCTATCCATATGCTGCTTAATCCTAGTGCTGATGCAGCTAATTGCGAGTATGCGGCTGCAAGTGTGGCGTCTTGAATTGAAAACTTCATTATGACTTTTGGGGAAAAATCAAGTTTCACCCTGGCTGGATTCATGCAAAATACCAGAACTAGTGGGGTATTGACATAGGGTTGTTTGTTTGCTGCTTTGACAAGCTCTTCTTTTGTATCCTTATCACTGATATAGAAAATCTCAAATCCTTGAAAATTACCTGCTGTTGGTGCAGAATCTGCTGCAGCTAGGATTTTGTCAATTTTCCATCTCTCTACGGGATTTGTAGAAAATTTTCTAGTTGATCTTCGTGTTGCCATAACCTTGAAAATATCTGTATTCAGTTTTTTCTCAGTTTTCTTATTTAGAATATTTGACATTAATCCTAGTCTAAGAGTTATGTCTTCGTCTTCTCCTTCCTTTGGCTCATACCCCTTTGGCCATGTACGTTTAGGATCTATTTTCTTATCCATAATCCTTCTTTAATCATTAAGATAAAAAATTTCCCTATCTCTTTAAACCTGTCACATAGCTTTCTGTGGCCTTTTTCATTTCTTTAACATCTGCTGTTGAATGTGCATCTGAGAATGCTCCTAATTTTCCTGGCAAAAAGAATATGCCATTTTTTGCTATCATTTCAAAATGATAATTGAATAGTTTTGCAGAATCACATTTTGCAGCATCAGCAGCATTGTTAATTTCAGTCATTCCATTTCTTGGAAAATGTGTCATAAACAAAGAGCCTTTTCCTGTAACAATTACTTCATCTGAAAATATCTTTCTTAGCATTTTTGTTGTTTGGTTTCCTAAACCATCTAGTTTTTTGTAAAGTGTGTTTTTCTTATTTTTTAAAATTTCAAGTGTTGTCTCTCCTGCCATCATTGATAATGGATTTGCAGAAAATGTGCCTCCTCCAATGTATGTTCTATTTTTCTTAGAATTGATTGATGTGTTTGCATGTTGCATGATTTCATCTTTTCCGCAAATTACTCCAATTGGAAATCCTCCTCCGACAATTTTTCCTAATGTAACAATGTCGGGGTCAAGTTTCATTTTTGGATATAGACATCCATATCTGAATCTAAATCCTGTAACAATTTCATCTAACATGAATAGTGAATTATTTCTCTTTGCCATTTCTTGTATTCCTTGCAAATATTCCTGAGTTGCTGGAATCGCTCCACCTCCACCTAAAACTGGTTCAATTAAAACGCCTGCCAAATCTTTTTTCACAGATTTCAAAATTCTTAATGATTCTTCCAAGTTGTTTAATGGCAGTGAAACAATATGCTCTTCATCTGTCAACCCTTGGCTTTCTGAAACATCAAATGGCCAGTTCACCGTTTTTAGTAAATCTGTTGTATATCCATGCCAGCCTCCATCAATTTTTGCAATAATTTTTTTCCCTGTTACTGCACGAGCCAATCTTACTGAATACATTGTAGCCTCTGTACCTGTTGATGCATAACGAATTTTTTCTGCTACCGGAACCGCTTTGGAAATTTTCTCAGAAAGTGCAATTGCATTTTCATTTGATGTTCCATGCATCCATCCTTTTTTCAATTGACCTGCCGCCTTTTTCTGAACCTGTTTTTGAGCATGTCCTAAAATTAGACTCCAGTGACCCATCCAGTAATCTACATATTTGTTAGAATCAACATCTCTGAGAAATTTACCATCTGCTGATTTTGTTACAAATGGATATGGTTCAAAAAATCTTATGTTGTGATGAACTCCGTTAATGTGAACCTTTTTTGCCTTTGCAAATAGTTTGGATGATTTTCTAGTTTTTTTCTTGTAAATTTCTTGTGTTGTGGGCATATCCTACCTACTTTCTTCTGTCTCGTTATAATACTGATCGATAAAATCGAGTAATTAGGCATGCATTTTGAATGGTTTATAATGCCTTCAGGAACTCAAAATTTCGCATACGTAACGCTTTGGCGGCGCCTTTGATGAAGTATGGCAAAATGCCATTTTGTGATTTAGAGGCCTCCAGTTACGCATACAAAATGAGGATCTGATCAAAAGATCAAATCTGAGATGTGAAGATTATGTGCATTCCGTTAATTCCAATAATAGAAATTAGTTGTGCAAAAAATGTACTTTGAAAATAAAATAATATAGAATCCGTTTGATCCTGACGGACCTGACTGCTATCAGATTGATACTAAGCCATGTTAGTTATTGTAGTAATACAAGGCAGACGGCTCAGTAACACGTAGTCAACCTAACTTATGGACGGGGATAACCTCGGGAAACTGAGAATAATACCCGATAGGTCATGATGCCTGGAATGGTTTATGACTCAAATAATTTATTGCCGTAGGATGGGACTGCGAGCTATCAGCTTGTTGGTGAGGTAATGGCCCACCAAGGCTATTACAGCTACGGGCTCTGAGAGGAGTAGCCCGGAGATGGGTACTGAGACAAGGACCCAGGCCCTATGGGGCGCAGCAGGCGAGAAAACTTTGCAATGCGCGAAAGCTCGACAAGGTTAATCTGAGTGGTTCCTGCTAAAGGAACCTTTTGTTAGTCGTAGAACCACTGATGAATAAGGGGTGGGCAAGTTCTGGTGTCAGCCGCCGCGGTAAAACCAGCACCTCAAGTGGTCAGGATGATTATTGGGCCTAAAGCATCCGTAGCCTGTTCTGTAAGTTTTCGGTTAAATCCATAAGCTCAACTTATGGGCTGCCGAAAATACTGCAGAACTAGGGAGTGGGAGAGGTAGACGGTACTCGGTAGGAAGGGGTAAAATCCTTTGATCTATTGATGACCACCTGTGGCGAAGGCGGTCTACCAGAACACGTTCGACGGTGAGGGATGAAAGCTGGGGGAGCAAACCGGATTAGATACCCGGGTAGTCCCAGCTGTAAACGATGCAAACTCGATGATGCGTTGGCTTGTTGCTAGCGCAGTGTCGCAGGGAAGCCGTTAAGTTTGCCGCCTGGGAAGTACGTACGCAAGTATGAAACTTAAAGGAATTGGCGGGGGAGCACCACAAGGGGTGAAGCCTGCGGTTCAATTGGAGTCAACGCCTGAAACCTTACCCGGAGAGACAGCAGAATGAAGGTCAAGCTGAAGACTTTACCAGACAAGCTGAGAGGTGGTGCATGGCCGTCGCCAGCTCGTGCCGTGAGATGTCCTGTTAAGTCAGGTAACGAGCGAGATCCCTGCCTCTAGTTGCCACTATTACACCCTGGTGTAGTAGGGCGAATTAGGGGGACCGCCGCAGTTAATGCGGAGGAAGGAAGGGGCCACGGCAGGTCAGTATGCCCCGAAACTCTGGGGCCACACGCGGGCTGCAATGGTAACGACAATGAGTTCCAAAATCGAAAGATAGAGGTAATCCCTAAACGTTACCACAGTTGTGATTGAGGGCTGCAACTCGCCCTCATGAACATGGAATCCCTAGTAACCGCGTGTCATTATCGCGCAGTGAATACGTCCCTGCTCCTTGCACACACCGCCCGTCGTTTCATTGAAGTTTGCCTTTAGCGAGGTGATGTCTAATTGGCATTATCGAACTTGGGGTAAGTGACAAGGGAAAAGTCGTAACAAGGTGACCGTAGGGGAACCTGCGGTCGGATCACCTCCTTAGAAAGAATTACGGAAGCACATAATCTTTGCATCACCATCGATGCATTACATCATGAAAATGATGTAAGAAGGATGTAGCCGACTACCGCACTAGTTCGGCAATGATCGTCATGCATGTGTCTTGTGTAAATTGTGGCCGTAATTGCCGGTGTAAAGACGGTAATAGAGGGATTGCTAGGTTTGAGTAGAGATGAAGGACGTGGCAAGCTGCGATAAGCCCGGGGTAAGCGCACGCGACTTATGATCCCGGGATGTCCGAATGAGAATCTTATGTTTTAACATACTCCGTTACGTAGGTGGCGGAGGTCGAACCGTCGGAATTGAAGCATCTTAGTACGACGTGGAAGAGAAATCAATAGAGATTACCCAAGTAGTGGCGAACGAAAAGGTAACAGCCCAAACTGAATCTGTTATGGTAACTTAACAGAGATGTGGTGTATACGGACTCATATAATGATCCCAGAACATAGTTGAAGTAATCTGGAACGTTTTGGCATAGAGGGTGATACCCCCGTAAACGAAATGGTATGGGATTAGTTGAGTACCAGAGTAGATGTCCTTGGTAGTGGGCATCGAATATTAGGAGAAAGTAGCTTCTAAGGCTAAATATAACTCAAAACCGATAGTGCACTAGTACCGTGAGGGAAAGCTGAAAAGTACCCCGGAAGGGGGGTGAAAAGTGCATGAAATCTATTACTTACAGACGTGCATAGCATGAAAGGTGATTTTTCTAAATTGGAGGTTCTAGCAATAGAGCTAAAGATTTGGAGCTCAAATCGTCAGTGTTATGCGTTCCGTCTCGAAACACGGGCCAAGGAGCTGACTGTCATGGCAAGACTAAACCAGACAAGGTGGAGTCGAAGGGAAACCGAGTTCTCGCAGCATTAGCGAGGAGAAGCGTGTGAAAGTGCGTTGAGTCATGGCGGCCAGGCTAGAAGCCAGTCGATCTAATCCTGAACAAGCTGAAGGCGGGCGAAAGCCCGCTGGAGGGCTGAAGCAGTTCTGACGTGCAAATCGTTTGTGTGATTTGGGATTAGGGGTCAAAAACCAATCTAGACTGGCGATTGCTAGTTCCAACCGAAGCGTCTCGTAGGGCGTCCTTAGTGGAGATAGCGTTTCCTGTAGAGCACTGATAAGGGAGTATGGGGAAGAAATTCCTCGCTCCCCATTCAAACTCCGAAGGGATATGCATTGTAGAAGCTAGGAGACGGGTTCGTGTGACGTAAGGTTCACGACCGAGAGGGGTTTAACCCAGACCGAAGTTAAGGTCCCTAAATTTTTTCTAAGTGTCAAGCTAAAGTGTGTGTTCGCGCCAAGACAGCAGGGAGGTAAGCTCAGAAGCAGCTATCCTTTAAAAAGTGTGTAACAACTTACCTGCCGAGCGTGGGCGCCACAAAAACGGACGGGGCTAAAGAAAAGTACCGATACTTTGGATACATGCCAATGGGCATGTCATGGTAGGTTGGCGTAGTGATTGGGTCGAAGCAGGGCGGTGACGTCCTGTGGACCATTTTCTATTGCAGATCTTGGCGGCAGTAACAGCATAGTAGAGTGAGAACCTCTACCACCGCAAGCGCAAGGGTTTCCAGGCAATGCGTTATCAGCCTGGAGTTAGTCGATCCTAAGGATTACCTCAACAGAGTAATTCGAAAGGGAAACTGGTTAATATTCCAGTACCTTGCAAGTTGCGTTATTATCTATATGAACCGCTTCCGGATAGGGGGAGCATAACCATCGTTGTGTTTAAGCGTTCGAGAGATGAGGAGTGTCGTAATGACGAGAATCATCTCGAGGCGTTAATGGCTCTGCGTTAGCAGAGTTCTCTTGAGTCCAGGGGACCTTGAAAATTTGTGTAGAAAGTGACTTGCATGTTCGTACCGAGAACCGACACAGGTGCGCTGGCTTAGAAAGCTAAGGTGCTACGGGTATACCGTATGGTGAGGGAATTCGGCAAATTAGTCCTGTAGCTTAGGTATAAGGGATGCCTGCACACTTCATGAGGAATGGGGTGAGCAGGTTGCAATGACAAGGGGGTTTCGACTGTTTAATAAAAACACAGGCGACTGCTAGTCCGAAAGGATTTGTATAGTCGCTGAATCCTGGCCGGTGCGGGTACCTAAAACTTGGGTTCAACCGAGCTAAGGGCCCGTTAACGCCGGGAGTAACTCTGACTCTCTTAAGGTAGCCAAATGCCTTGTCGGGTAAGTTCCGACGCGCATGAATGGAACAACGAGAGCCCCACTGTCCCCACCTACAACCCGGTGAAGCCACATAAGGTGGACGAACAGTCCATCAACTTCCATCGGGGAGAGAAGACCCCGTGGAGTTTTACTGCAGCTTGTGCTTGTAGTATAGTAAAGATTACATAGTGTATTTGGGAGCCATGCCTCATTTTCTTTGGGAAATGAGTGAAGCGACGATGTAACACCAAATTATTTTTGCAGTACTACTTACCCGGTGCAGACCGGGGACATGTGCAGGTAGGCAGTTCGGCTGGGGCGGCACCCCTCTGAAAAGATATCAGAGGGGCCCAAAGTTTAGTTCAAACGGGTCAGAAATCCGTTGAAGAGGGCAAAGCCAAAAACTAGACTGACAGGATTTCCAAACGCACGGAATTCTGAGACGAAAGTCTGGCTTAGCGATCCTTCGTGTGCCCACTATTGGGGCCCGAAGGTGACAGAAAAATTACCCCAGGGATAACAGGCTCGTCGCGGGCGAGAGCTCCTATCGACCCCGCGGTTTGGTACCTCGATGTCGGCTTTTCCTATCCTGGTCCTGCAGCAGGGGCCAAGGGTGAGGCTGCTCGCCTATTAAAAGGGAACATGAGCTGGGTTTAGACCGTCGTGAGACAGGTCGGTCTCTGCCTGATGGAAGCGTCGCTGTCTGAGGGGAAGTTGCTCTTAGTACGAGAGGAACAGAGCATCGTCGCCGCTGGTGTACCGGTTGTCTGATAAGGCAGGCCGGGCAGCTAAGCGATTTAGGTTAAGTGCTGAAAGCATCTAAGCACGAAGCCTATCCCGAGACATGACAGCGTTACGTTAGTTGAAGGTTCGCAGCAGAAGACTGCGTTGATAGAATGGAGGTGTAGATCACAAGCTTCGGCGAGTGGTGAGCCTGCCATTACTAATAGACCAAAACATCGGTACGGCCACAAACATAGAAAGACACATGCATGGCGTTTCATTTTTTGATTCCCCTAGTGTAAACTAGGTTTATCAAATTTTTTTAAAATAATTACACAAGATACATTTTGATTAAAATAAAATAAAAAAAAGATAGTAGTTCCTCGATAATAGATTGTTAAGAAAATTAATTTAAAATTACTAGTCTTAGTCTACTTTTTTCACTGTTTTTGCGGCTGGGCCTTTTTCTGATTCGCCAACTTCAAACTCTACTTTATCGCCGTCTCTAATCTGACCTTGAACTTCTGTCTTGTGGACAAACAAGTCTTTGTCTTCATTTTCACGTTCGATAAAACCGAAGCCTTTTGTTTGGTTAAACCATTTTACGGTTCCTGTTTCCATCTTGACCTTTTGTAATATACTGTCTATTTATATCTGGTTTTTTTACTTAGGTTAGACTAATAATATTTACAATAAATTAGGTAAAACTAACTAATTATTATAAAAAAACTTAGGAAAACCTAAAAAAAATACAATTTAATAATCTGATGTTAGATTATATAATATGAAAATAGAAAAAAGGAAAAAATCATCTACAATCAAAAAACTGTACAAAGATTTTGTCAAGTATACCTCAACATCATTTTATCTCACTGCATTAGCTATCAACAAATTTTCTACTTACCGTAGTTTCTGATCAGAGAATTTTTGAGTATTGAATTAAGCATCTGGATTTTCTTTGATAAATTCTCTTAATGCAATTTTTAATGCAACCGTTTCAATCTTTTGTGATTTTTGACCTGCAAGAAAAAAATCAGTAGAATCAGAATTTACTAATATTGAACTTGCACCATCTTCCATTTCGATCTTAGCTGTTGTACCGTGTTCTAAAATCTCAATCATTTCCATCAAATCTTCATGTCTCAGATAAAGTGTTTTTTCTTCATCATCGGTGTACAACCATGTGATTCTACACCCTTTCTCTCCTGGCAAATACGGTGTTTCTATCTTGAATTCATTAGACATAATATTGATTATTTTATGGGTTGAAAAGTCTATTCTATTTTTTGTACCTAGTCTGTTTATTCTAATCTTCTGACTTTAAAATAGTCGTGAGTGAAATAATATAGAATTGGATATATTGCAATTAGCTGAAGAGTACTATTACTATACATTTGCTATTGTTTTTGGAATTGGTCTTTTACAAGGTGCAATCCTTGCTCGTGGAATTAGACGAAAATTTCCTAAACTAAAAAAATATGCAAAAGGCGTTTCAATAATACTTTTAATATTATTTTCAATTAACGCTGCTGGAAATATATCAAAATTTGCAGAACCCTCAAAAGTTGAATTCGGTGAATTTGTAATGCCAGAAACATCCGAGGCTGCGTTTCTTTTACTAATTGATGTACTTGGATTAAATGCAGGAATTATAGCTGTAACTGGAATATTCATTTCCATCACGTTAATTCTCTTGTTTAGATTTGCAGAACTGAATAGTATCTCTCGATATTTTATTTTTACAATCAGTGTGATTGTTTTCATTATTGCAATGCTAGGTAGATTTACTGACTATGTTCCAAGTACATTCCAAATAATTTTGTATGTTATGTATCAACTTGGTATGACTCTTGGAATATTTTCTATAATGCGTCGACGTGAAAAAGATCCTTTAGAAGATATGGGATAATTCTAATTTTCCAAGAATGTCTTTAGACCTGCACATCTATTACGAATAGTTACTTCTGTAACACCTGATGCTTCAGAAATTTCTTTTTGTGTTTTATTTCCACCTTCAGTAATACATGCAAGGTATAGTGCAGCAGCTGCTAATCCTGTAGGATCTTTTCCTGCAACCACGCCAATTTTCTTTGCTTTTCTTAAAATCTCAACTGCTTTTCGTTTAGTTTTTTCACCTAATCCTGCAACACTTGCTATTCTTGGAATTCCATTAATTGGATCTGCAACAGGAACTTTTAGGTCTAATTCTCTAAAGACCAATCTATAACATCGAGCTACATCTTTTCGTCTAATGTTTATTCCATCTGCAACATTATCCAAAGTTCTAGGTGTTTCTGTATCTCGACATGCTGCATAAACACATGCTGCAACTAGTCCTTGTATTGAACGTCCTTTGACTAATTTTTTTTCAATTGCTTTTCGGTAAATGTATGCAGCTTTTTCAATGACTGCATCAGTTAGTGATAATTTATCTTTCAATTTGTCCATCTCACTTAATGCTTGTCTCAAATTTTTGTCAACAGAAGAATGAGCTTGTGATCTGCTATCCCATGTCCTAATTCTATCAAATGACTGTTTCATTGCAGATGACAGCGGTTTACCTGTTGCATCTTTGTTTACTGCACCGATAACTGTGGACAATCCCATGTCGTGCATTGTAATTGATGTTCCAGTTCCAGTTCTACTCTTGTCTACTCCATCGTTTGCAAACGATCTCCATTCTGGTCCTGCGGCTTCACTTCCTTCTGATAATACAAGCCCACATGATTTACAGACAATCTCTCCTGAGTTATCGTCAGTGATCAATGCAGTTTTGTTACAAGAAGGGCATCTTTGTTCGTTAGTCGAATTCAACTACTCTAATGTTATTTTGCAGTTAATATGGCTTCACAACTAATCTTCTGGTTAATTGTATGTCTTTACTCATGATTTCATTCTAAATTTTTAGACTAAATATCGAAACTCTTTATTCATACTAAAACTCTAAAACAATATGGTGACGGCAAAAAAATCATCTACAACAAAAAAACCAAAGGTTGTTGGTGTAGAAGTTCTCAAGAAAAATGGTGTAGATATTGACGCACTGGTAAAACAACTGATCACAAATGCATCTGTTGAGTTTACTGCATACTATTATTTCACAAACCTAAGAATGCATGCAACTGGCATGGAAGGTGAAGGAATTAAAGGAATAATTGAAGATGCACGTCTAGAAGATCTAAGCCACTTTGAATCTTGTATAGAAAGAATCTTTCAATTGGGTGGTAGTTTACCAAATGATGCACAGGCATTTATCAAAATGTCTGGATGTGAATTCCTACAACTTCCAAAAAACCCTACAGACATTAAAGCAATTTTAGAAAAATGTCTAAAAGCTGAACAAGGCGCAATTGTAAATTGGGACAAGGTATGCAAAATGACTTTTGGAAAAGATCCTGCAACATATGATATTGCAAAGGATATACTCATGGAAGAAATTGAACATGAAAGCTGGTTCTTAGAACTACTATATGGAAGACCTTCTGGACATATGCGACGTAAATTCTCAGGAGAACGTCCTCATACACAAAAACACTCTAGAGCATTAGGTTAGTCTTTTTTCAAAACTATCGAACCTGTGTTAATTTTTTTATCAACATCTAACATACAGTATGCATATTGTGTGTTCTTCATTGATGGATACATTATGCTATTTGGATCCTCACTATGCCTCAATCCTATTCCATGACCTAATTCATGTGTCATTATGTATTCTACTGTATTCACATGAAATAATTGAAAATTACCATCACAGCCATAGCCGCCTAATGCTACTTCCACAATACCTTTTCCAAGATTTGCATGACCCAACACTCCTTCACCTAAATCTCTGACAACCCATGTCACCCAAAGGTTTGCATTAGTTTTTGTATTAGTTGTAACAAAATTTATCTTAACTTTTTTGCCATCATTGGCATTAAATTCCATATCTTCCCACATCTTAAATGAGTTCGTCAATGTACTCACATGGTCTAATGGTAATGCTGGAGGCTGGTCATTGACATAAATTTTGTATTCCAAGTGATAAACATCATCTATTAGTACATATTCTGGGTTTGGAAATCCTTGATTCCCAACCTCAATTTGCTGATCATAATTCCATTTTACATAATCTCTCAAAAATTTCTTTATCACATCATTACTTGGATTTGGATATTCGATGTATCTCTTGTCTTTATCTACAATCTTTTGAATTCTATCTAAATATCTAGAAAATTCCCATTGGTTTCTATCATTAATTTTCTTCTTTTCTTCCGATAATCCTTGTACCTCTGGTAAGTCAATAACGAGTAAACCATTATCAATCAAAAAATTAATTCCTTTCAGAAACTCTTCATCTGGAATTTTATCTGTAGCCCACCATCCTGCAGTATTTTTAATCCATGATGGAATCGATTCTAAAGATGATTCTGCTTTACTAGAAGATTCAACAGATATGATTTCATTTTCTATAAGAAATTGTAATGATTTTACAAACTCTTCATCTGGAATTTTATCTGTAGCCCACCATCCTGCAGTATTTTTAATCCAGGCTGGCACCGTTTGTGGAATATTCAATGTAAAAACTTCTGGTTTTTCAGCTTCGTTGTAAGGATATTTTTTTACAGTATTTAATGCAAATTCATAATAATTTTCCACAACATGATTTTCTGGAGCTAATTCATATGCTTGTTCAAAATATGTCAACGCTTGTTTGTATTCTCCATAATTACCAAATCCAACCCCTAATCCAATTAATGCTGTAATATTTTCTGGGTCTTGTTGATTAACTTTGTAAAATTCTAAAATTGATGCCTTGTGTCTTTCAAGATTGTCTAATGCAATTCCTTTCATCAATGATGTCTTTGCATTTGAAGGTGAAATCTCTAAAATTTTATCATACAGTTCTATTGCTTCATGATATTCTCCAATCATAAAATGTTCATTTGCTTTTTCATATAGATTTGGAACATCTCTTATCCCTTCTCCATATGTATCGCCAATACTTGTAGATAGTAATAGTACGAGAGTCGCTGATACGACTAGCGAGTATCTGGCAAGTGAATTCTTTCGCATACATTTTGCCTTTATTTTTCAAAATTAAATGATTCTACAAAATGTATTATTGCAATCTAGGCTAAGATAAGACTACGTCGCCTACATAGATTTTCTTTATTTCATTTCTAGTTTTTATTTTCAATGCACCATCATTATCTATTCCCTGTGATATCCCTGAAATTTTCCCATTAGAGGTATTTATTGTAATTTTTTTCCCAAGTCCTGCTGCCCGTTTTGTCCATTCCTTAATGATTTTGGATTTTTCTCCTTTGTCTAATTGGAATAAATTTTTTTCAAATTGTAATAGAAATTCTTTTAGTAGTTTTTTTGGAGGTGTTTTATCCTCTTTTCCTCGAAGTGAATCTATTCCATAAAAATTAGGAGTTTTTGTTAATCTCTTTTCAAGTTTTTTTGTATCTATGTCAAAATTGATTCCAATTCCTAGGATTAGATAATCAATACTGTTTGTTTGAAATGAAGCATCAACTAATACGCCTGCAACCTTTTTTCCATTCATCGTTATGTCATTAGGCCATTTCACTTCTGTCTCTATATCTAAAACTGATTTTATTGATTTTGATAATGCAACTGCACTTAAAATTGGAATTAATGTTGAACTTGAGACATCAAATTTTGGATGAATAATCAATGAAAACCAAATACCGCCCTTAGGTGATGTCCACTTCCTATCTAAGCGTCCTCTTCCGGATGTTTGCTTTTCAGCAATAATTATGGTGCCATTTTCTTTCTTATCTGCTGCAATATTTTGTGCAAAATTTTGTGTTGAATCAATTTCTTCAAAATAATAAACTCTTTTTCCAATTAATTGTGTTTTGAGATCTCGTGTAATCTCCCAGGGTAACAGTTTTTCTGTATTGTCAATCAATCTATATCCTAATTTTTGTTTTGATTCAATTTTGTAACCTAATGTCTGAATTTTTTTAATATGTTTCCAAACTGCAACTCTGCTAATTTTTAAAACATCACTAAGATCTTGACCTGACAAATATTCTGAATCATGTGTTTGAAAAAATGATAGTACTTTTACTAATCCAACATTGTCAAATGATGTGTATGACATTAGAAGCCTATGTCGATATCAAATCCGCCATCATCTCCCATGTCGGATCCTCCCATATCATCTGCTCCATCATCCATTCCTCCCATATCTTCTGCTGGAATGAAACTTCCCATACTTGCACCAATCATACTAAACATCATTGAAAACATCATCATATCTACAATTCCAAACATCATCATTGATGGTAAAAATGATTTATCTTCTTTCAACTTTTGTTCCAATTCTTGCTTGTTACCTGACTTGTATGTATTTTCTAATTGATTCCATTTTTCTTGTAAAATTTTTAGTTGACGTTCAAATTCTCTATATCCTTCCTCTGTTGGGTTAATCTCAATCTTTGTTCCAAGCCATCCCTTCTTTTCATCTACTTTGATTAATCCGGAATTTTCTAATTTCTGTAAAATTGCTTCTAAATCCTTTGGCTCAACATTTGTTTCTTGAGAGATCTTATCAAATTTTGTTACCCCTCGGCTAATTGCCCCTAAAACAACTGTCTCTTTATTTTCTTCATCCATGTTAGATTATCTTATATTTTCTTTTTAAAATATTGCCTAAAAATGTAATTGAATTTTATATTATGACGACATAACACCGATTATGAGTGAGACTAGGATTATTCCAATATTCCCTCTGGATCTAGTATTATTTCCAAATCAAGATCTTCCTTTGAGAATATTTGAACCTCGGTATAAACAGATGATTGATGATTGCATGCTTGGCGAAAAAGAATTTGGAATTTGTCTTGGGCATGATAGTGCCACATTATCTAATTGGCAGGCACCTTATGATATTGGAACTCTTGCAAAGATATCTGACTGTAAAGATGTAGATTCAACTAGCGGTCATCTATTTGTAAATGTCAGAGGCCGTAGAAAATTTAGAATTATTCGTCTAATTCCGCCATCTCTAAAAAAAACAGATGACTATGATCCTTTTACTATAGACGGAGTGAAGATGGTTGATCAACTTCATGAAAATGATGGTATTGACAAGAAAATGTACATCCAAGCTGAGATTGAAATGATTTCGGAAATAGATGAATCAATTTCTCTTGATGATTGGGAAAATTTAGTAGATTTATGGAAAAATAAAATTAAAAAAAGTGCCGGAAATTCTGAATTAACCTCATACCAATTAGATCATGTTTTAGAGCAATACTATCTAAAAACTGAAACTCCTACTATGGAGTACGTTCATTCATTATGTGCATTGGCATCTGAAACTCCTCTAGATCTACAACCTATATTGGAATGCACAAATTTAGAACAATTACTAGAAAGAAGCGCCAAACTACTAGAATCTGATATAAAGTACGAATAATTTCAAACCTAAAGTTCATAAGCAATGAAAAACTATGAGCTAAAATTCGGAAACACAATATGGAAAAATTTGGAACTTTAGAATTTGTATTGGATCGTTATTCTGGCACTTGGTGCTGGAAAATTTCTGGAAATCGAGCCGTTAACATGGTCTCAAAATTAATTCCTCGTGGCTGGTATGGTGATAAACCCGATGAGGTCATTGTATCTGATAATGATGAAAATATTAAGAAATTAAAAATGATTGATGAGCGCTATACATTTGAGCTTTTATCAAAATCCGTATGGAAAAGAAAAATTGCCCCTCTTACAATTAAAAAAGTAAAGGTTCCAAAAATTGAAAAATTACAACAAGCTGCCCCTAGCAAACAATTCAAAGGAAATCTGTTGGATTTCCAAAGAGAAGGTCTAGATTTTCTAATAAAATCAAGTGGAAATGCATTACTTGCTGATGAAATGGGACTTGGAAAAACAGTTCAAACCCTGGCATATCTGTCAAAAGAAAAAAATTCTTTTCCAGCACTGATTGTTGCACCTCTAGTCACTTTGACCAATTGGCAAAGAGAAATTGAAAAATTTCTAAAGAAAAAAGGCAAGAATGGAAAAATTATTGAAAATGAAACTCCTTCAAGCACAATGATTCGGAATGGAAAACTTGCAGATCTTGGTGAATATGATTTTTACATAATTAATTATGAATTGTTACATAAACGACTCCCTGATTTAATGAAAGTCGGAATACGTTCTGTTGTATGTGATGAAGTACAACACCTTAGATCAAAAACCACTCAAAAATATGCCGCAGTAAAAGAATTGGCAGGACTTGAAAGTGTAAAATATAGAGTTGGTTTGTCAGGAACTCCAATTTACAACCGAGGTTCTGAAATATGGCCAATTGTTGATATCCTAAAACCTGGACTCCTTGGAAGCTTTAAGGAGTTTTGTGAATATTTCTGTTATGTAAATGAAAAAGGAAAAGCAATAGTACTTGAAAATAAACGTGACACATTACGTAACCAACTAACTAAACATGTCATGTTGAGAAGAAAAAAATCTGATGTTCTAAAGGAATTAAAAGATAAAGTTCGTTATTCTTCACCTGTTCACGCAGATGAAAAATTCTACAAGGCTGAATTGAGCAAAATTTGGAAAAAACTTGAAGAAGAACAAAAATATGCAGAATCTGCATTTGATAAATCTGCATCATATCATAGAGCAATAGAAAGTGAAAGACAGGCTGCAGGTCTTGCTAAATTAAAACATGTAGTTGACTTTGTAACTGAAATTATGGAGATTGAAGAAAGTGTTGTAGTATTTTGTCATCATAAAGCAATTCATAGTTTATTACATAATAATTTGGCACAATATACTCCTGCATCAATTATTGGTGGTCAAACTGACGTTGTAAGACAACGTGAAATTGATAGATTCCAAAAAGGCCAAACAAAATTGATGATTGCAGGTTTAAGAGCTGGAAATGTGGGAATTAATCTTACAAATGCAAAATATGTAATATTTGCTGAACTTGACTGGAGTCCTGCCATTCATCGACAAGCTGAAGATAGATTGCACAGAATAGGTCAGAAAAATACCGTATTTGCATATTATTTGGTTGGAAAAGGAACGCTTGATGAACATGTTGCTGAAATCCTTACCGATAAAGAATTTGAAATAGATTCTATATTGGATAAACAAGGAGAATCATTTGAAAATAAAGAAAAAGCAAAGATGATTCTTGCTCAAATACATGATAAGCTTGGTACAAAACTATAACCTCAATATTTTTTAATCAAAAATCTATAAGCAAAACATGGATTTTATGTTAGAAGAAGAAATGATTGATTTATTGACATTTTGTTTACAAAATCCTGAGTCCGATGAATTAGAATCAAAAAAATCTAGATTTAAAGAAATTGGAAAAGAGCTTTTTGATGATGGCGGTGTAGATGCAATGGAGAATTTCTTCTTTGCAGTGGATAATCGAATTCAGGGTGAAATTGAACAATCTCCAAAAAATTATCGTTCATTATGGAATGGAATTTCCGACGAATGGAATTATCCCTAGGAAAATTCTTCAAAAAAGATTATTTGATGTTCAGTTATGCTTTGCCAATTCTGAACATCGATATGCCGCATGTTGGGCATGTACCTTTTGTTGCTGGTTTACCATTTTTCATGGTTACAGCTTGAGTACCGTTCATTTCTCGTTTGTCTCTGCATTTTACGCAGTAACCTATTACCATGTCAAATACACTGCTATCTCTTATTAGCAAAAACCTGTTAATTTTTTTCAACACTTTTAGTTATTTTCTGGAGTAAATTTTACGAATAAATTCAACAGGTTACATTATATCTAATTCTCTGATTAATTTTTTTATGAAAAAAGCCTATTTTGGAATCTTATTTTTGATCCTAATATTCCCTATATCAAATGCATTTGGGGATGAATTAACTCTCAATATTGACAAGGCACTTTATGAAAAATCTGATTTTATTTCTGTATGGGGCTCAACTGCATATGATTCTGTTTTCATTTCCATAAAAGATCCTGACGGAAATAATGTTTGGAATGAAAGTCTTAATCCTGATGATGAACAAAAATTTTCTACACTGATAATTGCAGGTATTGGTGGATGGCAAAAGAGTGGAAATTATTTGGTTGTAGCTGAATCAGGTGACTCTTCACTATCTGCAAAATTTTTCTATGACTCTGGCGCACAAGTAAATCCGCCTTCGGCTGTATCGGATTACTATGTCAGCCCTGAAGATCTATATCTCACATTTGCAATTGCAATAATTATCATTGCAGGTGTATTTGTTTATCTTGCAAGACATATCATATTGAGAAAGAAAACCAGTTATGATTATGCAAAATTAGATTCTAAAAAAAATCGTGATTATGAAAAATACCATTCTGAATGGTCAGAAGAAGAAGTTTTTGGTTCCCGTAAAACAAGTACTGATGCAAAAGAATTTCGTGAAATGTATAATGAGAACTCATTACCCAATTATTATTTGATATTGGAATTGACAAACGATTCTTCAGAATCTGAAATTAAAAATCAATATAGAAAATTAGCAAAACAGTATCATCCTGATAGAAACAAAGATTCATCTGAAGAAAAAATGGCTCAAATCAATAAGGCATATGAGGTTTTATCTGATAAAAAATTAAAAGCAGAATATGATAAATTCTGTAAATTATTGTAATTCCATACTTGCATCTTTTAGTGTCAAATACAGGATTATTTTTTCTGCATTCTGCATACTGTTTTTAAGATTTGTCACAAGTGACAGTTTTTGATTATTTTCAATACTTACAGCTAAAATTATGTCAAGAAAATCCTTGTTAGGTCCAAGCATCGCTTTTGAAAGATGTTTTGAAATTGTTGTATCAAAAATTGTAGCCTCTATTTTCCATTCTTTCATTTCTGCAAAATATACGCCGCCTCTTGTAGTAGGCTCTGTTAATGGATTGTCTGTTTGTGACATTTTGATTTTATCTACCAAAAATGATTCATTTTCAATAAAAATTTTAAAATCTGAACTATGTTTTTCTACTATTTCTTGTAATTCTTTTTCATCCATATGATATGTGATTTAATTAAAAAATATATGTCAATACAATTGTAATACTGTATGGCTGAATCTATAACAAAAGATCAACTAAAACAAGAACAAGACCAATTTGTTATTATTGATGTTAGAGAACCAGACGAGGTTGCAAATGGAGCAATTGAAAACTCTCAGAACATGCCTCTAGGCTTGGTTATCCGAAATGCAAAGAAAGGTCAAATTGATGACTTGAAGGACAAGAAAATTTGTGTATACTGTGCTTCTGGCTATCGTGGAAATATTGCAGCTGATGAATTAGCAAAAGCTGGATTCTCTGCAATAAATCTTGAAGGTGGCTACATGGCCTGGACACAATGATTTGAGCTCTAACACAATCAAGAAAGCAGAAAAATTAGTTGCAAATGGTGGGGTCGTAAAAATTGAAGATGATCTTTTTCAAGTAAAATCTTCAAGCGATCCATCAAAATCTTATTTTGTAACTTCTGATTCTTGTGAATGTCCTGGATTCAAAAATTTCTATAAATTTCATCATGGGAAAGGCTTGAAAGCAAACTGTTCACATTTAGAGGCAATTCGTATATTTTTAAAAGAAAATAAATAAAAAATACTGTTTCAATCAATCAGATTGTTTATATACACATATTCGGTTGTTATACCAGTGATTAACTCTAAACACACACTGACAATATTGGCAAGCTTGATGCTAGTTGCAGGAATGCCTATGGCATTTGCTGACGGACATGCATCTGATGGTTTGACAATTACAGCAGATGCAGTTGAGGGTTCAACAACAATCACCATCACAGGACATGCTACATCTAGCAGCACTCCTGTAACAATCATGGTTCTTGCACCAAACGGAAACGTTGTTTCTATTGATCAAATCAACCCTGATTCTGATGGTTCATTCACTTCAACAATCGGTGTTGGTGGTCCAATGTGGAAACAAGACGGCGTGTATTCAATTACCGCACAACAAGGTTCTGCCTCAATCAACAAATCAACTGTTGAAGTAGAGATTGCTGACGGTGCAGTAGTTCCAGAATTTGGTACAATTGCATCTCTAGTACTTGTTGTTGCAATTTCTTCAATCGTAGTACTATCTGCAAAAGGCAGACTTAGTTTCACACCAAGAATCTAAACTGTCCACTTTTCTTATTTTCTATTTTTATTTAGGTAATCTATAAACTTCATAAGCTCCATCTTTGTTACAATTGTATAGTTGGATGTTGAAAAATTTCAAGATGATGTATATGCTATAACTGAACTGTTATCGAAGAACCTATCGCCTGATTTAACTCCTAAATTGAATTCTGTTAGGCAAAATCTAATTGAATCATATAAGAAAAATTTAGTAAAAATCAATCATTCGGTCCTTGAGTTAATCTGTGCAGCAGAATTAATTTCTCATGGCTTCACCGTAGATGTTGAAAAATCAATATCTGATATTCTTGTGTGTGATTTATTTGGGAAAAAGGGTGATGGAACTGCAATTATAGAAATTGAGACTGGATTTACTCCTCCTGAACATGCATTGGATACTGTAGATTACTATGCTGCAAGAATTGTCAGTAAAATTGCACGGTATAGCAAACACTGTGGAAAATTTTCACTCGCTACTCCTGTAGTGAATATTCTACCAATGTCAGAAATATTTCTACTTCCTCCAAACGCACGAAATCTTGATGATATCAAAAAACTCAAACAACTGTGTGACCGTTTTTACAAAAATCCTAAAATTAATTTAGAAGATATACAGAATGCTCATATCCATTCTGTCTATCTCATAAATACTGACAAAGGATTTGCCAAAGAACTGGATCCTGAATTATATCTACAAATGACAAAGCAATTGATGAAACAAAGTGAAATTGATCTTTAATTTTAAAAATTTGATCCTTGTTAACAATAATTTCTCATAAGGTTTAATACACGATTATCTAGGATGATTGCCATATGACTAAATACAAGTCCACATCCGAAGTCATGAAAATAATCAGTGACAAAGATAAGATCCGTAACTTTGGTGTTATTGCACATGTAGACCATGGTAAAACTACTATGAGTGATAGTCTTTTGGCACACTCTGGAATTATCTCGCCATCTACTGCAGGAAGTGCATTGGCAATGGACTCTATGAAAGCAGAGCAGGAAAGAGGAATTACAATTGTTCAGGCTAACGTCACATTACATTATCAACAAGATGACGATGACTATGTCATTAACATGATTGACACTCCTGGTCACGTAGATTTTTCTGGTCGTGTAATTAGAAGTCTTAGGGCTATTGACGGTGCTGTAGTGGTATGTGACGCTGTAGAAGGTATCATGACTCAAACTGAAACAGTAACCAGAATGTCTCTTGAAGAACGAGTAAGACCTGTTTTGTATATCAATAAAATTGATAGACTAATCAAAGAACTAAGATTAACTCCTGAAAAAATGCAAGAAACCTTGGCTGGTGTTGTTGCAAACTTTAATGAATTAATTGATACTTATGCTGAAGATGAATACAAAGAAAAATGGAAAGTATCTATCCAAGATGGCAGTGTAACATTTGGCTCTGCAAAAGACAAATGGGCAATTAATGTAGATATAATGAAGAAAAAAGGCGTCACATTCAATGATGTAATTGAGGCTTATTCTGATTCTGGTAAAGTTGAAGATTTAGTAGAAAAAGCACCATTAGCTGAAGGTGTACTTGGAATGGTAGTAAAACATCATCCTCCTCCACATACCGCACAGAAATACAGAATCCCAAAAATCTGGAAGGGAGATTTAGAATCTGATACCGGTAAAGCACTTCTTGCTTGTGATGATAATGGTCCTACAATTATGATGTGTGTAAACATGACAATTGATCCTGCTGCAGGTCCTGTAGCAATTGGAAGATTATTTTCTGGAAAAATTAAAGATGGTCAAACGATTAACATTATTGATACAAACCGTGAAGGTCGTGTACAATCTGTAAACTTTTTCATGTCTAATGTAAGAGAACAGGTTGGTGAACTTGGTGCAGGAAATATTCCTGCATTACTTGGACTAACAGATGTTCGTGCAGGACAAACAATTTCAACCGTAAAGGACATTCCGGTATTTGAGGCATCAAAATATGTTTCAGAACCTGTTGTACAAATGGCAATTGAACCAAAACATCCAAAAGATTTACCAAAACTTGTTGAAGTTTTAAGAAAACTAACTATTGAGGATCCAAACCTTGTAATCAAAATTGATGAAGAAAGTGGTGAAACAATTATGGCTGGAATGGGTGTACTACACCTTGATGTGGCAGTCAATTTAATCAAAGATGCTAAAGTCGAAATTGTAACTTCTGAACCATTAATCAATTACAGAGAGACAATTAACGGAGGCTGTGAACCTGTAATGGCAAAATCGCCAAATCGTCATAATAAAATTTTCATGAAGGTCGAACCATTAGAACCTGAAATCGCTGAAATGTGTAGAAACGGAACTCTCAGTGAAATGAAGGATAAAAAAGAAACCGCTCAAATATTACGTGATAAAGGTTGGTCACCAGATGTGGCAAAGAAGGTAATGAGATTTGATTCTCGTGGAAATGTTATGATTAATGGAACAAAAGGTGTTCAGTTCGTAGATGAATCTACTGATTCACTATTGTCTGGATTTGACGAAGTAATGAGTGAAGGTGGTCTTACAAAAGAACAGGTAAGAAACTGTAAATTCACATTCACACACTTTGTTCCTCATGAAGACACTGCCCATAGAGGATTGTCTCAAATTGGACCTGCATCAAGACGTGCATGCCTTGCAGCATTTTTGTCTGCAGAACCTGTATTGTTAGAACCAATGCTTGCAATTGAAGTTCGTGTTCCAACTGATCTAATCGGAAATGTTTCATCAGTATTACAAGGAAAACGTGGTAAAGTTTTGGATATGCAACAAAAAGGTGCAACAAGTATTGTTATCGGTGAAGTTCCTGCAGTTGAAACATTTGATATTTCTGAAAAAATGCGTGGTCAAACTGCTGGTAAAGCAATGTGGAATACACATTTCAAAGCATAGACTCCAGTTCCAAAATCAATTGCTGCAACTCTAACTGAAGATATACGAAAGAGAAAGGGATTAAGTCCAAATCCACCTGCTGCAACTGAATTTATCGATAGAGACTAATGGTCAAAATCGAAACATTTGACGCAAATACTTTTTGGAATAAATCTTATGCACACCAACGTGGTAAATTACTAAAACGTGTTCAAGTCCCTGATGATCAAATTAAGATATTGGTAAACAAGCAATATCTTGAACTCCCGGCACCTCTTCGTTATGAGATTGAGACTAGTGGAATAAAAAAAACAGAACTCGGCTAATCTTTCTTTACTTTTAATCTTGTAGCAACGTTGAACGTTTCATCATTTTTCACTACCTTGGTTAATTTAGGATTTGAGAATGATGAAATTTTTGCATCCTTGAGTTTTTTGCAGAGATTTCGTATTGTCACGCTACTGATATTTGCAGCCTTTGATACTTGAGTTTGTGAAACTTTTTCACCATTTGTAATTGCTGCAAGATATACTACAGTTGCAGCCATTGCAACAGGATTATTACCGCTTGTTATCATCAACTCTTCTGCTTTAATCAAAAATTCTATGGCATCTCGTTTGGTTTTTTCTGATGCGCCTACCTCTGTAGTAATTCTTGTGATAAAGCTCACTGGGTTATACGTCTCAAGTGTTAAATCAAGATCTCTTACTAACATTCTGTAAATTCTATGTATGCTTGTTCTTCGGAGATTTGTTGCATCGGCAACATCTTGAATGGTTCTTGGTGTGTTTGTGAATCGGCATGATGCGTATACACATGCGCTTAAGATTACGGGAATACTTCTGCCTCTTCCAATTTTCTTTGCCAATGTCTTTCTGTAAATGTATGCTGCCTGTTCTACTGCTGCATCTGAAAGTGATAGTTTTGCTTTGAGTCCTTCCAAAAGTGTAAATGCTTTTTGCATATTTCTATGACCTGGCATAGCCTTACTGTTCTTATCCCACATTCGTAGTCGGTAAAATGTTCTCTTCATTTCTCCACTAAGATTTTTACCTGTTGCATCTTTGTCTGATTGCTGAATTACTGTGGATAATCCCATGTCATTAAATGCAAGTGTGGATTTTCTTCCTGTTCTTGATTTTGACATATAATCTTCGCCGGACTGGGCCGACTCTGGACCTAACTCTGCCATATTTTGTGATACAACTTGGCCACATGATGAGCACATCACTTCTCCAGTTGTACTGTCAGTTACTAAGAGAACATCTTTGCACTTGCTGTTCTTACAAATGTGATCGTTTGACTCAGAATCTTTGTTCACCCTTTGTAAATAGTGCTTTGAACTTATTAGGAATGGCTTCTAGTGTTAATTTTTTTTCTTTAGCACTATTATTCTTCAGATTTGTTTTGATGATGAAGATTCACCATGATAAATGACATTTCTTTTAGAAATTCATATTCTCCATTTGACCAAGAATACTTGTTTGCATTTTCCCAAAAATCTTGTTTTGGGTTAGAATCTTCAGTTTGCATATCAAATATTAGATTTTGATCTATAATACGCAAATTGCCTCTTCTGATTGACAAAAATGCTCAAAAAAATTGATCCATTTTCCATCCAAATTGATTTTGTGCTGAGTTTAGGTCAATCAAATCCACACAGAATCACATTTACGCATATGGGCATACTTGACTGTATGAAAGCAAGATTTAACGGCAAGTGTCAAAGTTGCGGCGGAGACATCCATAAAGGAAAGGAAATTGCCCGAAATGAAGATGATGTTTGGGTTCACAAACACTGTGTTGAAGAATTAGTGGATTTACCTTAAATCATATATCCGCGGTTTTTTTATTTTTAGCATGCTGATTAATCCAGTAGATCTTCTACTATGGACATTTAGAAGAAATGAAAATGATGTTGTAAAACTGTATGATGCATTATCTCCAATTATGGAGGTATCGACTGGTGGGGATATGTTGAATTTTGGATTTTGGGATGAAACTACTCTTCATCCTGTGGATGCCCAAAAACGCTTATGTGAAATGATGGGTGATATGGCTCAAATTTCTTCAGCAGAAATAATTGCTGATATTGGAAGTGGAATTTTAGGTCCTGCAAAAATATGGAACTCTCAATATCCTTCATTACAAATCTCATCTGTAAATGTAAATTTCTCTCAATTGGCCTCAGTTGAGCCTAGCAATATATCAAAACTCAATTCCACTGCACGAATGCTTCCTTTTTCAAACTCATCTTTAGATCGTGTAATTGCATTAGAATCTGCACAACATTTCAAACCTATAGGAGATTTTTTCTCTGAATCAAATCGTGTCTTAAAAGATGATGGAATTCTCGCCCTAGCAATTCCAACTGCTACTGAGAATTCTAATTTGAGTAACCTTGGAATATTGAAATTCACCTGGTCATCTGAACATTACTCGCAAAAAAATATTGTAAATGAAATTTCTAAAAATGGATTTGAAATCATAGAATCAAGTGACATTGGAAAAAATATCTATTCTCCACTTGCTGAATATTATCTCAACAACCGTGATGAACTGCAGAAAAAAATTCTTTCTCGTTATTCTAAATATGTAGAAAAAATACTTTTTGAATCCATGAAAAAAATGCAATCTGCATCTGAAAAAGGTTTGATCGGCTATTCAATGCTAAAATGTAAAAAATTAGCACTAGACTCACGCTAGTGCATAACTATTAAATATCATAATTGGATATTTACTTCATGGGCGCATCATGTAAAGGAATATGCACACAGCACAAAGTAACCAAGGTTCCAAACTCAATGAAGTATCAATATGGGCTAAAACGTTGCAGTTGGTGCGAAGTATGGCTTGACACCGAAGATATTCGCTGTCCTTGTTGCAAAATGATTTTGAGAACAAAATCTAGAAACAAGAAACGGAAAAGTTTACCAATGGCACCACCAACAACTCCAGCTGTTGCTGCATAAAATGAATTCCAATAATCAAACTAACGAGATTTCAAAAAACTCGTCGACAAAACCGGATGTCATAATTGGCGCCGGAGTCGGCGGTTTATCTATTGCAACACTTTTGGTCAACGACGGACATCCTGTTTCTGTTTATGAAAAATCTGACAGAGTAGGCGGTCGAACCGCCTCCATGAAATTCAAAAACCACATTTTAGATAATGGATTTCACATTATGCCATTTTACAAAAAATCTGCAATTTATGAAATTCTAAAAGATGTCAAGATAGAATCTAGACTAAAACTTGCAATTGTTGATAAAATTGCATTTTATGATGATGGATTTCATACTTATCCAAAAGGCATTGCAGATATCCTCAAAATGTCTCTCATACCATTCAAAAGTAGAATATCCTTATTGAAAATACTATTGCCTATGGCTTTTACAAGTATGGAAAAAGCCGAACAGCTAGATTCTGTCCCTTTGACTCAAGTAACCTCAAAACTTGATTTTCATTCTAAACAATTTTTTGATGCTGTTTGCATGCTTGCATTTGCAGATACTCCTGATCACATCTCTCTTGGTGAATTTGCAAGAACCATAATTCGTGCAAATCCATTCAAAGGAGGAACAAGTGAATTTGCATATCCTGACATGGGTGGATATGACCGGATTAGCGAGGTAATGGCAAATTACGTCAAAGAGAAAAACTCTCAAGTAAATCTTGGACATTCAATCAAAAAGGTCCTTGTCAAAGACAGAAAGGTAACTGGAGTTGAATTATCTACTGGAGAGATAGTTGAAAGTGACTGTGTAATTATCTCATATCCTGCGTATCATGCAATAAACCAATTATTTGATTCTGGAATTTTTGATGATGATTTTATCAAAAAAACAAATCGTCTCAATAAAACTACGTCTGTCGTAGAAGTTCATTTTGCATTATCAAAGCAATTAGATGAACGTCAAGTTGTTTTTCCTGTAGGTGAAAACTATGTTTCAAAAGGAATATTCTTTATCTCAAACATCACTCCTTCTGTATCTCCAAAAGGGGAACATCTCATTATTGTTGGTACTCCTGTAAAACCCGAGGAAACTGAAAATCCTACTCGGATCAAAGAAATTGTATCTAAAATGAAGCAAGAATTGTCTGAGATTTATCCTGATTTTGATGATTCGTTACTTTGGGATAGGCCCATGGCATGGAAGCTTGTAGAGGCTGTTGTAAAAGAACCAGGATTAGTATGGAAAAACAAAATGCCACATTCTGTTTCTAATGTTGATGGTCTGTTTTTTGTGGGCGATTCAACAATAAGCTATGGAATCGGAACTGATTCTGCAGCACACAGTGCTGTATTGGCACATCCATTGATACAAAAACATCTTTCCTCACTGTGATTGCTTTTTTGCATAATTAGCAAATTCATCTAAAACCATTTTCATACTACTTTCAATTTTACTTTTAGCAAACATTCCTAAAATTTTTAATCCGCCTGATAACACAAAATCAACTTCAATTGTAACCTTTGTCTTATCTCCTACTTTTTCATATTTTTCATCAAATATGGTACCTTTGGCTTGTCCATCTAGCATTTTTACGATATGTCTATCTGGTTTTTCTATTACATGTTCTGTAGTCACATTAACTGTCTTTCCAAGAAATCTCAAAGTTTCAAAAATTTTTGTTGTATTGCCTTCTCTTTCAACAATCTTCAACTCTAGAAAATACTCTGGTAATATCTCAGTAAATCGTTCATAATCTGTACTAATTGCAAAAAATTTGTCTCTATCAATATCCACTAACTTTGTAAAAGAAAATTTTGGCATACATTTTTTGATAATTTATTGAATTAAAGTTTAAAGAATTGCGTTGTTAGGCACTAGAAGCCTAATTAGCACTTGCTTATATATTGTAAATACGTTGATTGTTTAATGAAAGTACTACTCGCGGGAATTGCTAGTGTTTTACTATTAACCTCATTGGTTGGTAGTGTAGATGCAAACAATGTCCCTGACTGGGTAAAGAACAATGCAGGATGGTGGGCTGAAGGTCAAATTGACGATACTGCATTTATTTCTGGTGTTCAATACATGATTGAAAATGGAATAATCAATGTTCCATCAACTACCAGAAGTTCAGGTACCTCTGACACTATTCCAAGTTGGGTGAAGAACAATGCAGGATGGTGGGCCGATGGTACATTAACTGAAAATGAATTTGTAAATGCACTTCAATATTTGATTAAAATGGGAATCATGAATGTTAGCGCAAGCGCTGTTAGTGATGATGGTGCAGCAAAATCTCAGTATCAAGCCGCTCCTAAAGAAACCACAAAACAACAATCATCTGGTAACGCAGATCTTGACGAAATGTTAGCACAATGTCAGGGTGGAGAAAATAAAAGAGAAATTCGTGAATGTGAAAAAACAATCAAAGATGAATACAAACTAAAAACATACATGAACGACGGTAAAAAGTACCAACTCGGTAATGTGGCAATTTATTATGTTGCAGACTGGCAAGAGGAAACTCGTAAAGGTGTAAAACAATACAATAACATTGCATACACTGCAACCGGACAACCTCTCTTGAACTTGCAAATATTGGTTCAAAACACTGGAACTAGTAATGAAACTCTAATGTGTACTAGTCCTTCCATATGTAACTATTCTGTATGGGATGGAGGTAAAAAATGGGTCAACTCTGGTTCTGACTTTACATCTGGTAACATTGTACTAAAACCAGGTCAAGCCAAATTTGCAAATATCTTATGGGGTCCTGCAATAGGTTATGGAAGTTATGAAAACTTTGAATACGATTCTGGTAAAGATTACTACTTGAGAATATCTGAGCCATTTGGAAAACTAGATCTTCCTTTGAATCTCGTAGTTGTTCCATAACATTTCTTTCTTTTTATTATGATGAAAAATGTCTGACATAATTTGGGGAACTGTAACAAAAATAATCTCAACTAATTCCTTTGAGATGAACGTCTCACATCAAAAGGATACCAATAACGATAGTTATCAGGATATTGAGGAAATTAATTTCACGGAAATTGATATTCCAAGTATCCCTGTCGATGAAAACTCTAGAAATGTTTCACAAATTGAAGAAAATCTTAAGGATAAATTTGTAAAATGTGAAATTTCAGGCAGAAATTCTGAAAATAGGCTTGTCTGTGCAGTCTCTCATTCTGGCGCCGGCGGATACTGATGTGGGCTCCTCAAACCCTGTTTGAACCATCTTCATATGATGACCTAATCACTGGAAAAATTCCTGCCTTGATAGTTCCTGGAATTTTATCAAAAACTGAATGTTCATCACTATGCAGTAGAATATCAAATACCCAAACAACAAACGAAAGTCCTAGAAAATTCGGTACCTCTCTTAGCTCCCATATCTACGAAAAATCCAAATACTTCTCAAATGCAAAAACGTCTAATGAATTTCTAAAAAAATTATTTCCAGAAAATACTTCACCTCTAGTTTCTATGCGTGAAATAATTTCAAAAATATTCCAAAAACAACTCACTACTGCAATTGAAAATGGTATGTCCTATTCGGATGCTGTAATTCGAATTCATGGTAATGACGATTCTGTTCATTTACATCGTGACAATTCTAATTTTGAAATGAGCAATTATAACGTAAGTCATCTTAAAAACCAATTATCTGCGATTCTTTACTTACAGTCTCCAGAAGTAGGGGGTGAACTAACAATTTTCCATACAATGCGGAGTAAAATTGATGAGCGTATGCGCGAACCTCATTTTGGATATTCCTCTGATTTAATCAAAGATGTTAATCAAACAAAAATTTCACCTGTTGCAGGAACTATGGTGATATTAAATCCAAAATTCTATCATCAAATTGAGTCTGTATTTGGATTAACAAGTAGAATATCTATAGGATTTTTCTTTGGGGAATTGTCTGAAAAGTATCTTTGCTCTTGGTCTTGATTATTTTACAAATATTTCCATAGTATCAAACTTGTTTTGGTTGTTTGCAATCTCTGCAAATAGTATGTCGGAATCTATTTCTATCCATTTTGACTCACCCTTGAATTTAACGTGGTCTTCTACGTAAACACCTGACGGTCCTGAAACTCTAACCAATATTTCACTATCAGTTACTCCCATAACTGCAAATGGGACCTTAATGATCTTCTCATTAGCTTGTGCGTGAATGTTTATTGCATATTCAATATCATGAAATATCGCTTTTCCTTGAAAGCCTCCTTCATTTGCATTGAGATATTTTATCCTCAACTTGAATGGCAGTTTTAGTTCCATGAAAAAAATAGGTAAATTTGCCTATTTAACAAACGCAAAAAAATTCACTGTTAGCACTAGTATTTGTGCCTAGAAAAAGACCCTCTACAAGATGAGTATCCATGCGTTAAATCCTCAAACGTCCATAGATAATCATGAAGAAAATTGTGTTCATTGGATTATTCTGTTTATTGATGTTACCTGCTTCTGCGTTTGGGCATAAACTAATTCCTACAGATGGAACTAACATTGATTATGAATCTGCATTGGAAATTCCAGATCCTGTAATATCTTGGGCAATGTATGAAGAATTACAAGATAAACCTCTATTTTACAAATTTGAGGCAAAAAAAGGTGATAGACTATACGCGAGTATTGTAATTCCAAAGCTTGCTCCTCTTGAAAGTTTTACACCGTCTCTTGTTTTGATAGGACCTGAAACCTTTCTGGAATTAATTACTGAACTTCGTACCTTGGATTATAATACCGAGTTTAATTTTCCTTTACCTGATGGTCATACTGCATATGTGTTTGATTATAATGGTTCAATTCCATCAAAGGAATTCTACGAACCATTTGGGCAAGTCACTTACTGGGAAAGACAAGAAATTGATTTGAAGATAGAAGCTCCAGGGAAATATTACATGGCAGTTTTTGACAAGAATGGTACATCAGGAAAACTTGCAGTTGCAATAGGCTATGTGGAAGATTTTTCTGGAAATGACTTTGTTACTGTATTACCAAATGCATGGCTTGAATCAAGATATTTTTCTGAAGATTATTCTCAGTTGTTCATAATGGTCGGAGTTCTATTAGGAATTTTTGGATTAATTGGTTTTGGAATATATCGAAAAATTAAACGAAAATGAATATTATCTAGGAAATATTCTTCTAATTAGTGGAAAACAAATTTCAGAAAATGTTGGAACAGGCATCCGATCTTGCTGAAGATCAGGAATATGAAGAAGCTTTACTTTTGTATGATAAAATTCTAGACTCTGATCCAAAACTTATTCCTGCATTGTTGGACAAAGCTGCAACATTACAAAGAATGGGAAAAAACTCTCAATCATTCCAAATTTATAATTCCATTTTAAAAGAGGATTCAAATAATTTGGATGCATTGATTGGAAAAGGAACCTTACTACATGCAAAATCAAAATTTTCAGAAGCCATAGAGTGTTATGATTCTGCTCTGAAGATTAAACCTCGTTTTGCAATGGCGCTTGCATGTAAAGGAATGTCTCTTGGTGAAATTGGTCAGCTAAAATCTGCTTTATCTTGCTTCAAAAAGGCACTTACAATAGACAAGGACTATGATTTGGCAAATATGGGTAAACAAAAGGCTCTGGAACTACTAAAATCACAAAAATCTAAAAAATAGAGACATCGCCTGGTGCTGGGCCTCTTTTCTTCTCATGGTACTCGAAATAGTCCTTATGTGCTGTATCTTGATGTTTTCGTAGATCTTCGTAGTCATCAAATGTATCGTGACACAAAAAACACTTTGGTTTATCTTCGTCGACTAACGGTAATACCATACTAAAATTTGGTTTGCATTGTTTTATATTTTCACTGTTACTAAATTATTCATGTTAGAAGAGTTAGTTGGAAGTTCAACTGCAATTGAGCGTGCAATAAATGGTGAAGAACTAACATTTGACGACGGAATGGAGATACTAAAAGATGATAATCTCCATGTAGTTGGGGCAGCAGCTGATATTGTCAGAAAAAAACTGGTTGGAGATACCGTATCATTTGCAGCCTCTTATTACATGAATTACACTAACTTGTGTGCCGCAAGTTGTCAAATGTGTGCATTTTATCGTAAAGGTGGAGAAGACGATGCATATACGCTCACACCTGATCAAATAGAAAAACGAGTTGCAGCTGCAAAAGATTTGGGTGCAACTGAAGTTCACATTGTAGGTGGGTTTCATCCTGATTTACAACTTGATTATTATGAACAGATGATGTCTGCAATAAAACAAAAACATCCAGATATGACTATCAAAGCATTTACTGCTGCAGAAATTTTCTTTCTCTCAAAACTAACAAAAAATTCTATACCTGAAATTTTATCCAGACTAAAAGCTGCAGGTCTTGATTCAATGCCTGGTGGAGGTGCTGAATTATTTCATCCTGACGTTAGATCAAAAATTATTCGAGGAAAGTGTACTGGGCAACAATGGCTTGACACAATTGAAGTAGCGCATAATCTTGGAATAAAAAGTAATGTCACAATGCTTTATGGTCACATAGAAAAACCAGAACATGTTGTTGATCATCTCATTAAGATCAGAGAGTTACAAAAAAAGACTAACGGATTCATTACTTTGATTCCGTTAAAATTCAGTCTTGATAACACAGAACTAGAAAAAGAACACAAAGTTACTCACGAATCTTCCTCAATTTATGATCTGAAAATTATTGCATTGTCACGGTTGATGCTTGCACAAACACTCAAGAACATTTCTGTATATTGGGTTGCTTATGGAACAAAGCTTGCCCAAGTTGCATTGTCACATGGTGGAAATGATTTGGTAGGCACTGCATTTTCTGAGGAAATTTATCGTGCAGCAGGTAAGCCTACAAATTCTTCTTTATTGGAATTGGCAACTTTAGCTAAAGAGATTGGGCGAAAACCTATTCAACGAAATACATTCTTTAAAACTCTTCAAACCTTTACTTAGTTGCAGGCTTTTTTTCAGTTTTCTTTGCACCGCCCTTTCTTTTCCTACGTGCTCCAAAACTAATCAAAATTAGTAAAAATCCGACTCCGACCAAAATTCCTGCAAGTGTTTTGAAATCTGCATTTTCTCTTTCAGTTACCATAACCTCATACTTTTCTTCCTCAGTCATTCCCTCCCGACCGATTGGTGTCATGTCCGCTAGAACCCCTGAAAGTATCATTCCAACTACAATCATTGAAACGCCTCCTGCTAAAATTTTCTTATCCACTAACATTACATAATTTAGGAAATCTAGATTTAATTAACAATTCGCCAGAATTCTCATATGGCCCAACTTCCAAACTTCACAAGCAAGGTTTTCTTGGCTCCTATGGCCGGAGTTAGTGATCCTGCGTTACGTATAATGTGTAAAAAAATGGGTGCAGGTCTTGTCGTAACTGAACTTACTAGCGTTAATGCTATTGTTGCAAAACATGAACAGCTAGAATCTCAATCAAAAAATATAACTGAATTTATTGAATTTTCTGAAAAAGAACGTCCACTATCTGTTCAATTATTTGGCTCTGATATTACAGCATTAGAAAAGGCAGCAAAAATCGTTGAACCTCATTTTGATATGATTGATTATAACATGGGTTGTCCTGCCCCACATATTACAAAACAAATGGCAGGTGGTGCATTATTACAAAATGCAGATTTAACACGTCAAATATTTCGCACTCTAGTTAATTCTGTAAAAAAACCAATTTCATTAAAAATGAGAATTGGTGTTACTGAGGAAAACAATTCACTCTTTTTAGATATTGCAAAAATTGCAGAACAAGAAGGGATTGGAATGATGACATTACATCCTCGAACTGTATCTCAAGGATATTCTGGTCATGCTGACTGGGATATGATTAAAAAATTGAAACAAAATGCTTCTGTACCTGTTGTTGGAAATGGTGATATCACTTCTCCTGAAATTGCAAAAAAGGTTCTAGATTACACTGGATGTGATTATCTAATGATTGGTAGAGGTGCGATGGGTAATCCATTTATTTTTGAACAAATTAATGACTATCTTGAAAGTGGAGTATACAAAAAATACACCCTGACTGATAGACTGGAAGCATTTGTTACGTATCTTGAACTTACAGAAAAATATCATATTAGATTTGCAAACATCAAACAACAGGCGATACGATTTACAAAAGGAACTGTTGGAGGTGGACAACTTCGCAATAGACTTAGTGCTGCAACAAATACTGATGATCTAAAAGAATTGCTTTTGCAAAAAGTGACTGTTTAATCACTTGTATAGGTCAAATTCTGGACTTCTTTTCTGACTTTTTACCTCTGACATTACTGCCTTTACAACCTCGTTGTGGTTGTATGTCAAATGTCTGAGGAACTTTGCTGATATGTCTGCTCTTGTTTCATCGTCTGCAAAAAGCATCTCTTCAGATGCCAACTCGTTCATCATTTCTTTGCATTCTACACAAGGTTCGAAATCCAAGAAAAGCTTCATGAATGATTTTCGTCTCCGGATAATATTAACTAGATCCTGAGTTGATGACTTCAGAACTAGAATTCTTCGTCATCGATGAAAAGTCCAGAGTAATCATATGTTGAATCATTATTTTGGTTTGTTTTCATGTATAGAGTATGTGAATTTTGAATATAAGCAGTATGAACAATTTATCTTTGATTCATTTTTTGAAAAAATACTTGGTAAACATACAAAATTCTACATGGTTTTTTATCGGAATAATTTTATTAATTTTAGGTTCATTCGTAACCATTTTTGACTATCCTCAGATTCAATATTTTGAAAATATGGATTCTGAGATGTATGCAACTTTGGAATCTGAACAAAAAGAAATTCACAATCGATTAATAATTGAATTTTCAGTTGGACTTGTTATTCTTCTAGCAGGTGGAGCATCATTCATTATGTCCTTTTTTAGAAATTCTAAGAAATAATTAGAGTGGTTTTGAAATTTTCAATTCAAAGTCAGGAACTAACCCCTTTTCTTTTGCCATTTCAAACATTAATCTGACAGCCTTTTCTCCTGCCTCGCCCATATCCACAGTAACTTCATTGACATACATTAGAACAAATTTCTCAATTAATTCTCGTGATTTACCTCTACTATACTTCATTGCATAATCTAGTGCATCTGGTATGTTATCTCTTGCAAATTTGATGGATTCTTGCAAATATTTATCAAATTTGTAAATTAACTCCTCGCCTAATTTTTCACTCATCACATTAACTCCTAACGGAACAGGTAAGCCTCCTGATTTTTCATGCCACCATTCACCTACATCAAGAATTTTTTGTATTCCCTCTTCGCCAAATGATAACTGAGTTTCATGAATTACCAAACCGACATCTACCTTTCCACTTCTGACCGCCTCTGGAATATCACTAAAATTCATTTCAACATAATCGAATTTTCCAATCATTAACTGTAACAGTAAATACGCTGATGTCATCTCTCCTGGAATGGCAATCTTTGATTTTTTTATTTCCTCAATCGTCATTGGTTTTGTCGCCGTAACAATTGGCCCATAATTAATTCCAAAACTTCCTCCACTTCTTAACATCACATAATTTGGAATGTATGCGCATGCATGAACAGAAACTGCAGTAACATCAAGTTCTGGATTCTTTGCTTTTTTATTCAAATTTTCAATATCTTCTATGACATGTGTCACAGAGAAATCATCCGATTTTACTTTATCAGTAAACATTGCATAAAACATGAATGCATCATCAGAATCTGGTGTATGTCCTACAGAAATGTCCACAATCTTAAAGCATATTTCTCGTAATAATAACCAAAGTTTTTTGGATATATAATAAATAAGATGTAGTTGTATACTTAGTTATGATCTGCTCTAGCTGTGAAAACCACAAACACTTTGAGTGTATTGATTGTCAAAACAACCATACCACCGAATTATGCGACTGTGATTGTCATCTGTCAGAACACGAACATAAACACGAAGATTAACATATTAGTTCTAAAGATATTTTTCTGCTATGGAAGATGATCCTCATTCTGATGAAGAAATTTTAGAAATTTTAAAGATGAAAAAAGTTGCAGTTGTAGGAATGTCAAAAAACCCTGATAAGGCTGCACATTACGTCCCAAAATATCTACATGATAATGGATATGATATCACTCCTGTAAATCCCAATGCAGATATTATTTTGAAAAAACAATGTTATGATGAAATAACTGACGTTCCTGATGATGTTGACATTGTAGATGTATTCCGACCCTCAGATCAGGTCATGCCAATCATTAAAGAAGCAATTAAGAAAAAGCCCAAAGTAATCTGGCTTCAAGAAGGAATACACAACGAAGAAGCAGAAAAACTTGCTCGAGATGCAGGAATTGATGTTGTGTATAATCGATGCATGTTGGCAGAACATAGAAGGTTATCCTAATGTCTGACAATACATTCCAAGCATTTTATGAAGAATTGAAAATTCTGGTAGAAAAGTTTGAAAAAAGACAAATGCAAATAAAAGTTGAATCTGACCTTGATTACGATTCTGTAAAAATTTTTGGTGAAAAGATGGATTCTGTAACTCGTGCAAAGCTTGGAGTTGAAGATGCTGCCGAATTGGCATATACGACTGCAGAACATCATCCTTACTGGGCTGTACTATACAATTGTACAGAAATCACAAAAACTATTCTTGAAAAATGGAAAGATGAAGTAACCTCTGAACAATTAGAAGAAATGAAATGGAATCTAAAGGAGATTCAAAACACTATTTCAAATATAGAAAATAAAATCAAAAAATAATCAGATAAATACAATCAATACCAAAAACCATTCATGGTAATTAAGATTGGAATTATAGGTAAAACTAATACTGGTAAAACCACATTCTTCAATTCCGCTACGTTGGCATCAACTGAAATTTCATCGTATCCATTTACAACAAAAAAACCACAAAATGGAACTGCACAAGCAATCACGTTATGTGTACATATGGAGTTTAAAGTACAATGTGAACCAAATCATTCTAAATGTGCTGATGGATGGCGTTACATTCCAATTGAATTAATTGATTTACCTGGATTAATCAAAGATGCATGGAAAGGAAAAGGATTAGGAAATCAGTTTCTCTCAATTGCTGCTCAGTCTGATGCGTTGTTACACGTAGTTGATTGTTCTGGAAGTATTGATGCATCAGGAAAAATTACTGAACCTGGCTCAGGTGATCCGGTATCTGATTTTGCTGACATTGAAGAAGAATTGGTAATGTGGTATCAAAAAATTCTTGAAGGTAATAGGGATAAACTATCAAAAAACATTCGCGATGGAACAGATCAAGTGGATGCTTTAACTGAACTATATCAAGGAATTGGAGTTAAAAAATCCCATGTAATTCAAGCACTAAAAACTACTGGACTTGAGGACACTCCATTTGATGAATTTGAAATGGGCCAAACCAAAGAACTTGCAAAAATTCTACGTAAGATATCAAAACCTACCTTGATAGTTGCAAACAAAATTGACGTCCCAGGTGCAGACAAAAATTTTAATCGCCTTCGTGAAAGATATAATGAGGTCATTACTGTTCCTGCAAGTGCAGACAGTGAGTTGACCTTGAGACGTGCTGAACAACAGGATTTGATTAAATATTCGCCTGGCTCTGAACAATTTGACGTTGTAAAACCTGAAGAATTAAACGACAAACAGACAAACGCACTAAACTTCATCAAACAGGATATCATGGGTGAATACATGCGTACAGGTGTTCAATTTGCAATTAATGTTACCGTTTTCAAACTACTAAAAATGAATGCAATCTTTCCTGTTGCAGATGAAACTAACATGTCTGATAAGAAAGGACGTGTGCTTCCTGATCTATTCTTACTAAAAGATGGTGCTACTGTAAAGAATTTGGCAAATGAAATTCATACAGATCTATCAAAAGGATTGTTACATGCTAAAGACTTGAGGTATAATCTTCGTTTACCAACACATTACCAATTGCGAGATAGAGATGTCATATCTTTAGTAAGCGCAACAAAGAAATCCACTGGATAAAATCAGTGATTATCAATGGAATCTGTAAATTTTGTTATTTTAGGTGATCAAGAAATTGCAACTGATTTTGGAAAAAAAGGTACATCTACAGATTTAACGTTATTTGATAGAAAAGAATCTGAAAAAATTTACACCTTTGTTACGCCAAATGGGTTTCCTGAAAAGATTCAGCCTCTATTTCAGGCAATTGCATTGGCAGAATATGTGATATTTCATGTAAATACATTAGACAAGTTTACAGGCGAACAAATTCTTGCTTTAGATGCATTGGGAAAAAAGGACGGAATTTTATCCCATTCTTATGATGTTGATGAATCTCGATTAGATTTGATGATCAAAGGAACTGTTCTTGAAGGATACAAAAAAATTGAACAAGATAAAATTAAAGAAGAATTAGCAAACTTCGCTGTAGAAAAAAAAGATGGAAGTACAAGCATTGTAATTGATCACACTTTTGATGTAAAGGGTGTGGGAACTGTAGCATTAGGGAAGGTTCTATCTGGAAAGATCACACAATATGATAAGATTAACCATTATCCTTCTGAAATTGAAGCAATGGTAAAATCAATTCAAATGCATGATGATGATGTTAAAGAGTCAGTTTCACCTGCCCGAGTTGGTCTTTCTCTTAAAAATATCAAACATGATGAGATTACACGTGGTGATGTGCTATCAAATGACCCTTCAATCAAAACTGTCACTGAAATTACTATTGATTTCAAACAAAATCAATTCTTCAAGGCAAACTTGGCAGAAAATCAAATGTGTCTTGTAAGTATAGGTCTTCAGATAAAGGCTGCAAAGTTTGCATCTGTATCTCCTATGAAATTAATATTTGAAAAACCTGTAATCATAATGCCTGATGATGTTTGTGTTTTACTAAAGCCTGAATCTAACAGTGTTCGAATAATTGGAAGTGGCACTCCTCAATGAACTCTGCAAGAGCATGTCCAATCTGTCCTGAATGTGGCTCTAAAAAATTTGAAAGACTAGATGGTGACGGTGTAAAGGTTCGATGTTTAAGCTGTAAAAAAATCATAACTATTTAGATAAACACTCTGACAAATCTTCATGAAATTTACTTGCTTGAAAATCGTTTAGATTGTCATCTCTGTCTTCTAGTGCAAATTTCTCCATTTCACTACATGTCCATCCTTCCCATATTCGAGGATTTGTAACATTTTTCTCAAACATGTTAATTCCCACAATGCTGACAGGAACCACAATTGCAAAAATTACAATTATTAATAATTTTACAAACTTTGGATTATCTGTGATCATGAATTTGATTATTGCATAGATTATATAGAATTGACTTTGAGTTTGAGTATGGCAAAGACATGGAAAGATGCAGACATTAGTCTTGACCCTATCAAAGACCAAACTATTGCAGTAATTGGATATGGTATCCAAGGAGATGCACAGGCAAATAACATGAAAGATTCAGGTCTAAAAGTTATTGTTGGTTTAAGAGAAGGTAGCCCAACTTGGAATAAAGCAAAAGAAGACGGTCATCAAGTTATGTCAGTTGCCGATGCCACAAAACAAGCAGACATTGTTCACATTTTACTTCCAGATATGGTTCAAGCCAAAGTGTACAAAGAAGAAATTGGTCCAAACCTTTCAGAAGGAAATGCATTATCATTTTCACATGCAGCAGCAATTTACTGGAAATGGATTGACGCACCAGAAAATGTTGATCTAATTATGGTTGCACCAAAAGGTCCTGGCTCTAAAGTAAGAGAGACATACTTACAAAACTTTGGAACTCCATCAATTGTTGCAGTAGAACAAGACAAGACAGGTAATGCATGGGATAGAACATTAGGAATTGCAAAGGCAATTGGTAGTGCTCGTGCTGGATTAATCCAAACTACATTCAAAGAGGAAGTTGAAACTGACTGGTTTGGGGAGCAAGCAGATTTGTGTGGTGGTTCTGCATCAATGGTAGTTAACGCATTTGAGACATTAGTAGAAGCAGGCTATCAACCAGAAATTGCATACTTTGAGGTATTACACGAATTAAAATTAATTGTAGATATGATTCAAAGATATGGAATCAATGGAATGTGGAGACGTGTTTCAGAAACTGCAAGATATGGTGGACTTACAAGAGGTCCAATGGTCATGACATCTGATACAAAAGAAAACATGAAAAAAGTTCTAACAATGATTCAAGATGGAACATTTAACAAAGAATGGATTGACAATTATCAAAATGAAGGCAAGGCTGCATTTGATAAATACATGAAAGACTTGGATGGTCATCAAATCGAAACTGTAGGAAAACAGATGAGAAAAATGATGTGGCCTGACTCTACTGAATAAAATTATAATTTTCTTAGTTTTGAAACGCCGTTTGTTATGTGGTCTATGATTATATCTAATGATGTTCCTGGACCAAAGTTTCCTGAAACTCCTGCTTTTTCTAATGCCTTTTTGTCTTCTTCAGGAATTACACCGCCACCTACAACTAGTACGTCTGTGATCTTTTTCTTTTTCAATTCTTTTACAACTCTTGGAAATAATGTTCCATGAGCTCCATTTAGCAAACTTAGGGCAACAGCATCAGCATCTTCGTCTTCGACAATCTGTGCAATTCTATCTGGTGTGGCAAATAACCCTGAATAGATTACCTCCATTCCGGCATCTCTAAATGCTCTACATAGAACTAGTGCACCTCTATCATGACCATCCAAGCCTAATTTTGCAACTAGAATTTTGACGCGTCGTGACTGTACCTTTTGCTTCATGATTTAATTCTTAAAATTTGGCTTTAAAATCTTTCTTTACATCTAAATTTTTAATCAAGGGATTAGAGGGTTTTGTATGGCACTACTTCCAGATTTAAAAAAGGGAAAGCGAGGCGCAATTGCAAAAGCCATCTCAATAATGGAAAATGACCCAAAAGAGGCACGTAAATTAATAAAAAAAATCTACAAACTTTCTGGTAAATCAGTTGTAATTGGAATAACAGGTCCTGCAGGAGCTGGAAAATCATCCTTAATCAACAGACTGTCCATGGAACTGAAAAAATTAAAACTAAAACCTGCTGTATTGGCAGTAGATCCTACTAGTCATGTAACTGGCGGTGCAATTTTGGGAGACCGTGTTAGAATGACCGAGTCAACTGATACTGGTACATACATACGAAGTATTGCATCACGTGGTGCAACTGGTGCCATCGCACATTCGGTAAGGAATAGTTTACGCGTTTTGGAATATGCAGGATTTAATCCAATCATAATTGAAAGTGTTGGTGCAGGACAAACAGAAGTCGACATTTCAAAAATTGCAGATATTACAGTTGTTACATTTAATCCGCATACAGGAGATAGCATTCAAACTATCAAAGCCGGAATTACAGAAATTGGTGATATCTATTTGGTAAACAAAAGTGATTTAGATGGCGCGACACAACTGTTCCAAGCTTTACAAGATTTCATCGGAACTGACGAAGAAGAGGCTGTAATCCTAAAAACATCTGCAAAGAAAAACAAAGGAATCAAAGAATTAGCATCTAAACTTAAAGAATTAATGAAGCAAAAAAGCAAAGACAAAAAAAATTCAGAGAAAACTCGTCTAGAATCCGAATTGGAAGATATTATTTTAAATAACGTTAGACAGGAAATTTCAATAATGATTGGCAAAAGTAAGTCATTTTCATCCTATCTCAAAAAAGTTCAAGATAAAAAAATAGATCCGTTTGAGGCAGCAGATAAACTGACAAAAAATTTCATAAAGTGATTAAAATGGCAACAAAAAAGAAAACAAAACCTGCACCAAAAGAATATGTAACAGATTCTAGTATTCCGATTAAACCATTTTATCAAAAGTCTGCAAAAAAGAGACCTAAAGAAGAACCAGGAAAATTCCCATTCACACGAGGAATTCATCAAGGAATGTATCGTGATAGATTTTGGACCATGCGTCAGTATGCAGGATTTGGTGATGCTGCTCAAAGTAACAAACGATACAAGTTCATGTTGGAAAAAGGACAAACTGGAATTTCTATGGCATTTGATTTGCCAACCCAAATTGGTCATGATCCTGATGCACCACAAGCAGAAGGTGAAGTAGGAAAAGTTGGTGTATCTATCTCATCACTCAAAGATATGCAAACTGTATTCAATGGAATTGAATTAGGAAAAGTTTCTACATCTATGACAATTAACGCAACTGCATCTACATTACTTGCCTACTATATTGCGGTAGGAGAATCACAAGGATTTTCAAGTAAACAATTGAGAGGAACAACACAAAATGATATTCTCAAAGAATACATCGCTAGAAATACCTACATCTATCCACCAGAACCTTCCATGAGAATAATTGGTGACATGATTGGATATTGTGCTACCGAAGTTCCACAATGGTATCCTGTTTCTATATCAGGCTATCACATTCGAGAAGCAGGTTCAAATGCAGTACAAGAAATTGCATTTACCATCGCAAACGCTATCCAATACATAGAAACTTGTCTTGCCCAAGGACTAAAAATTGATGAATTTGCTCCAAGATTATCATTTTTCTTCTGTTGTACAATAGAATTCTTTGAAGAGATTGCAAAGTTCAGAGTTGCAAGAAAAGTTTATGCAAAAATTCTAAAAGAACGATTCCATGCAAAGAATGAAAAATCATTACAGTTAAAATTCCATACTCAAACAAGCGGTGAATCATTAACTGCACAACAACCTGATAACAACATTGTTCGTGTTGCCATGCAAACAATGGCTGCTGTTTTAGGTGGAACACAATCACTTCATACAAATTCAAGAGATGAGGCATTGGCACTTCCAACAGAGGAATCTGCAAAGATTGCACTAAGAACACAACAAATCGTTGCATCTGAATCTGGCATTACAAAAACAGTAGACCCAATGGCAGGTTCACATTATTTAGAAGAATTATGTGATGAGATTGAAGAACAAACTTGGGCATATCTTAAAAAAATCGATAAAATGGGCGGTTCACTCAAAGCAATTGAAAAAGGATTCTTCCAAGCAGAGATAAGACAAAACGCATATCGTATCAAAAAAGAGGTTGATGATTCTTCTCGAGTTTTAGTCGGTGTCAACAAATTTGTTGATGAGGTTGAGGCAAAACAAAAACTACTCAGAATTGACGATTCTCTAGGACGAAAACAGGAAAAAGCAATCAAGGCACTAAGAAAATCACGTGATAACAAAAAAACGGATAATGCTTTATCAAAATTACAGGCAGCAGCTGACACTGACCAAAACTTGATGCCCTTCATTGTAAACTCAGTTAAGACATATGCTACAACTGGTGAAATTAGCAATACGTTACGGGAAGTATTTGGCGAATATAGGCCAAAGAAGGTTATCTAAATGAAAATTGAACATATTGCAATTGCCGTAAATGATGTTGAAGCATCAGCAAAAGTGTATCAAAAAGCACTTGGAATTGATGAAATTGAATTTGAAACTGTAGAAAGTGAGGGAGTAAAGGTTGCTATCATCCCTATGGAAAATGGAAGAATTGAGTTAATGCAACCAACAAAAGATGATAGTCAAATCAAAAAATTTCTTGATAAAAAAGGTCCAGGTTTACATCACATGGCTTTGGAAACTGATAACATTGATGGTGAAGTAGAACGTATGGAAGGTTGTGGAGTCCAATTCTTAGGTAAGGTCCGTCCAGGTTCCGCTGGAACAAAAGTTACATTCATTCATCCAAAATCCTTAGAGGGCGTTTTGGCTGAATTATGTTCACACCCAAAATAAAAAAACAGGAGATTTAGAGAAAATGGATACTTTTGATGCAATTAAAACAAGACGTGCAATTAAGAAATTTGATAATACCTACAAAATGAGCGATGAACAAGTTCAATCATTGATGAAACTTACCTTACTTTCCCCTACCAGTTACAATCAACAAAATTGGAGATTCGTCACAGTAACTGATCAGGCAGTAAAAGAACAAATTCATGTTGCTGCTCGTAATCAGGCTCAGCCATTAGACGGCTCATTAGTGATTTTACTTTGTGGGAACATGAGTGCCTGGAAAGACGATCCTATGAGATACTGGAAAAACCATCCTCTTGAAAAACAAGAACATGTTCGAGATGCAATGCACAAAAAATATTCAGATAGTCCGCAAAATAGAAGAGATGAGGCAATGCGTTCATGTGGATTTGCTGCACAAACCATAATGCTTGCTGCAAAACAAATGGGTCTTGACTCTTGTCCTATGGTTGGTTTTGAATATGATAAGATGGCAAAAATCATCAATCTTCCTGATGATCACATAATTGTAATGATGATTGTTGTTGGAAAGGCTGCTTCTCCTGCAGCAGAACGTGGTGGACAATTGTCATTAGATGAAGTTGTTTTTGAAAACAAATTCAATTAATCTTACAAAAATTATTCATCATGAATTGTTAAATTGGTCGTTTTTTTACAATTATTATGAATGACAAGCAGGTAATGGGAGTCGTAGTTGTATTAATCAGCATCATTGGTCTCTTTCTAGGTGTAACCAACTTTTTAGGTTAGTTCGTAAATCGTTAAATCCCTCAAATCATCAAAAAAGTCACTTGAATCTATCTTTAATTACATTACTTGCTTTGGTGTTTACGATTGCCCCTAGTGTAGCATTTGCTGAAACTGTAATGGATAAGGACGTATTTGCTCCTGGTGCTCAATTTGATTCAAAACCTCTAGATGAGGCTCAACAGGAAGATCAAGATTTGGCTGATATTTGGACATATGCAATAATTATTGTAATTGGTATAATTATTGCAAGAATTGTACTTCAGGTAGTTAAGAAAAGAATGTCACGATCTACCTAGTCAGTTTGTTAAAGCAATCTGCACACAAATCATCTCGTGTAGTCATTCCACGAGGTAGTTTGAAATTAAATTTTCTGACATCTGACACTGAAAACTTTTGCATCAATCCTTTAAGCTCCTTTTTACATTTGTAGCAAAGATGTTTTCCTTCCAAAAGGAATCTTAAATTTAATCTGCTTAGAGTTGGTAAATCTGTAACTCCAAAAAATACCATCATATTTACCATGTATGGGTTATCTGCAATTATCTGATCAAGTTGGTCTCTTTCACCTGCTATTGCCAAATCAATCATTTCTTTCCATTTCACTCGTAAAACTTCCAAATATTCTTGAATTCTCTCTTCTCCCTTACCTGTTAAATCGATAATTAATTTTTTCTGTCCTAAAAATCCTGTACCTGTTGTTGATGTTATCATCTCACTGTTATCTAAAATATCTAAAATTTTCACCAGTTCGTCCTTTTTCAAATGAACTCCATTTTTTATAGCTCCGAATGTTGTGAGTCCTTTTTTGACTGCGCCCATAACCTTCAAATCAGTTGTGTCTAATTCCACATACAAGTAAAATTCTACTATCTTAAAACTTCAGCTGCAAATTCAGTTGCAGCCACCGCTTTTCCTATCAAAGAACCTACTAAAATTGTCAAACCTATAGACATCCATAATGTTGGTTGAATATCGTATGGTCTTGAAGCTTTTTCAAATCTTGACATTACCTGAAATTAGTTAAATACTAAATTTAACCCAGGCTCACTTTGATGACTAGTTCTAATTTTTCTATTCTAGAATTTGAAAACAACAAGTCTAAGTAGCTCAGGTTAGCACTATCGGCATGGAAAATTTTGATTCTAGTATTATCGAACCAATTGAAATGAGAATGGTGAAACCTTCTCCATTTGAGGTTCGCCATAAAATTGATAAAAAAGGATCAGAGTTTCGTTCTCTTGTAAAAAGCATCTCTGAACATGGACTTTTACAGCCAATCTTAGTACGACCTGTCGCTCATGGGTTCGAAATAGTTGCAGGATATCGTAGATTTGAGGCATGCCGTTCTTTACGATGGAGGCACATTCAATCAAAAATTCGTGAATTAAGTGACAAGCAAACCTACGAGATTCAACTGACTGAGAATATTCAAAGACAATCTTTTACACCTCTTGAAGAGGCTGAAGCATTCAAAAAATATGTTGATGATTTTGGTTGGGGCGGTGTATCTGAACTTGCAAGTAAAATTGAAAAGAGTGAGGAATACGTCTCACACAGAATCCAACTTTTGAAACTACCTTCAGATGCAAAAAAGCAACTTATGCAAAATATGATTTCTGTTAGTCAGAGTTTGGAACTTTTGGGTGTACCTTCAGATGAACAGGCTGAAATGACTAGGAGAATTTATGATGAAAAACTCACCATTAAACAAATTCGTTCCATCAAAAAGGCAAAGGTATCCAAAAAGGATGTATTGGAGACCAAAAAGGAACAGTCTCATAAAATTACCAAAAAAACAAAACTTGGTCTCAAGATGGCATTAACTAGGATTGACTCTGTAGCAAATGAGGCTCATACAATATCTGATCCTAAAATCCGTAGTGAGGTCGTTACATACATGATGGATTTGAGATACAAATTACATGAATTATTAGATGAAACTATTCATTTTGAAAGAGTGACTCTAAAGAAAAATCTCAAAATCTAAAGAAATGGTGGCATCCATTCTTTAAGAAATTCTTTGTGTTCTTTTTCTGTATATGACAGAGCATGTAATGATACCTCTTTTGTTGGGGCAAAATCGTATACCTGATATGTCTGGATAATATCTCCGAACAGATTTCTGAAAATATCTGTCTCCTCATCTGCTATTACAACAGATGGGAATGCTCTGATTGTAATCCAGTCAAGTCCTCCTTTTGTACTTCCAGAAAATACCACAAATGGCGCATCTGTTAGATATTTTTCCAAACTTTCTGTTCTCTTTTTTAGAGACTGAGATACCTTGAATGTGATAAGTGTGGTTCTAATAATTCTCTGTGGTAGTTTCTTTGGGTTTATTGTAATCGAGTATCCTGTGATCACTCCTTCTTCAGTCAATTTTGAAATTCTTGATTCAATCTCCTCTTGAGTTATGTCATGTCCAAATCCTCTAAGAAAATCCCATATCTCTGCTGCACCTTGTCTTGAATCCTTTGATAGTGTCGAAATTATTAGTTCATCAATTTCGTCTGTCATATTATCGAATTAGCGTTTTAGAATATGTAAGGGTTTCAGTTAATCCACGCCTAATTGGCACTATGAGTTTAAATAATAATCGTGTCATGTTTAGTGATTGTCTTACATACTTGATGAAAGTGTAGGTTATCTAGTTCTGATTGGAGTTGGAATGCTGATGGCTTCTGTTGTACTAATTTTGGTAAAGGCTGAAACAAAATGGCTTGGAACAAAAAAGACGTTCGAGTGGTTTTCTACTGCAGGCCGAACCGTAAAGACAGGTCTGATAGTTACATCAGTCGTATCTGCGTGGACGTGGGCTGCAACATTACTGCAATCATCTACCGTGGCATATCAGTATGGAGTTAGTGGTCCGTTTTGGTACGCCGCTGGAGCATCAATTCAAGTTGTACTTTTTGCCATACTGGCAATTGAACTGAAAAGGAAATCTCCAATGTCTCACACATTTCCTGAAATGATTAACGCTCGTTTTGGTAAATCATCTCACAAAGTTTTTCTAAGTTTTGCATTTCTTACAAATATCATAGTTACCGCAATGCTCGTTTTGGGAGGAGCTGCTGTTGTGAATGCTCTCACCGGAATAGATGTCTATATTGCGGCATTTTTGATTCCTATCGGCGTAATTGCATACACTCTGTTTGGAGGGCTAAAAGCCACATTTCTTGCCGAATATTTCAATACTGCCTTTATCTTTGTGGTTGTTTTGATATTCGTCTCTGCAATCTATTTCACCAATGAAGACATTGGTGGAATTTCTGGAATGTTTGAAAAATTATCTGAGGCGGCTGTCATGTCACCTGTTGAAGGAAATGCTGCTGGTTCATTTCTCACCTTGGCTTCTGTTGGGGCATTAATTTTTGGTATAATCAATATTGTAGGAAATTTCGGAACCGTCTTTGTAGACCAATCATATTGGCAACGGGCAATTGCATCAAGACCTAGATCTGTAGTTCCTGGGTTTCTGGTTGGTGGTCTTGCATGGTTTGCAATTCCATTTGCTTTGGCAACAACGCTAGGTCTTGCAGCCGTTGCTGTAAATCTACAACTTACTCCTTTGGAGATTAGCTCTGGACTGGTGGCACCTCTTGCAGCTGCTCACATTCTAGGCGACGTCGGCGCAATACTCATGCTCACCGTATTATTCACTGCAGTTACCGCTGCAGGTTCTGCACAACTAATCTCGGTATCTTCTCTTATCACTTATGATGTATTCCGAACATACATCAAACCGTCTTCTACTGGGCGCCAATTGATGAGAATTTCCAGATATTCTATTCTAGGATTTGGTCTCGGAATGGGTGCATTGGCATCAGTACTTTTCATGTCTGGCATCAGTTTACAGTATGTTTACTTGGCAATGGGTGTGTTGATTGGTTCTGCTGTAGCTCCAATATCGCTTGCAATATTATGGAAAGATACCAATCGGTATGTTGCAACAGCTGCTGCAATAATTGGATTGGGTTGCGGCGTAACTGTTTGGTTAGGATATGCATTTTCCACTTCTGGTGAGATATCTCTAGCATCCACTTCTGACATGTTTGCACTTTTGGCAGGAAATCTTACATCTATCTTGACCAGTCTGGCAATAACTGTGATTGGAAGTTTATTCAGACCTGAAAACTTCAACTTTTCAAAACTTAAACATGAAATATTTGTCGTTGATGAGACAATTAGAAAAAGACTTGAAAAAGAGACAAATGAGGAATCTCTCAGAAAAGCATCTGGATTTAGCAAACGTTATGGTTTGACCTTAACTTTGATTCTGGTGGTAGTTTGGCCAATTCCATTATTCTTCTCAAATTACGTATTCACTTCAACTGTATATCATGTATGGATTTGGGTTGCGATTTTGTGGGCAGTAGCTGCTGCATCTATGATATGGATTCTTCCAATTATTCAATCTAGAGACGGCATATCTCATGTGTTGAAAAATATTGCAAAATCTTCGAAACCTCGTAAAACTGACAAATATGGTCATGATTTGAGCGATAATGAGATTGCACAAAAAATACTTGTTGCAGTTGATGGCTCTGTCTCATCAATGCGTGCTTTGAATTACGTCAATTATGTAATGAAAGAATCATCAAACATCAAGGTGTATCTTACCCATATCATCGAGTGGTCTGATGATGATGAATCCATGGATGAGGAAATGACTATCAAAATGGAACAAGATGGAAGAAAGATGCTTTTGGGAATATCTCTTCCAAGTAAGCTAAAAAATTATGAAAGAATTGTCAAGCTTGGAGATCCTGCAAAAAAAATATCTGAACTTGCTTCTTCATTAAATGTTGATACTATTGTAATGGGTCGTAGAGGTCTAAGTGATACTGATTCTGATTTAGGACATGTAACATCAAAATTACTTTCTCTTAGCTCAAAACCAATTGTATTGGTTTAGTAGTTTTGATATAACAAAACTAATTTTACTTTTTTTTAAATGAACAATTCAAGTCGACGTCGACTGTTACAATATAGCATTGTGAGTTTTGGAAATTAATCTGTTTAATTCTCAATTCTTGGAATTGATATATAACAAAAAGTTCTGAGAACATCGATGAAAATTAGCTCTATTGTAGTATTATCGATGTTTCTTGTGTCGATTGCATCAATGGGGTTAATTCAAAGCGCAGAAGCCGCCGGTGCCATTGAAGGTGAATTCGTACTTGGAGAAGTTTTGGATGAATCTATCGGTTGGTTTATTGTTGTTGGTCTTGGAATGGTCTTTGCCGGAATCATATCTGCCGAGATTAAGATTGAAGAAAAATACCTTGGTAACATGCAAAGTTCTGAAGGATTCAATACTGCAGGAAGAATCATTAAAACTGGTTTAACTGCAGCAGCAATCGTGTCAGCATGGACTTGGGCTGCCACACTGCTTCAATCTTCTACTGTAGCGTATCTTTATGGTGTAAGTGGTCCTTTCTGGTATGCAGCAGGCGCATCAATTCAGGTACTTTTATTCGGAATTCTAGCCATTGAATTAAAACGAAAGGCACCAAACGCACACACATTCTTAGAAATTATCAGAGCAAGATTTGGCGCTGGTACTCACAAAGTCTTCTTAGGTTTTGCATTAACATGTAACATGATTGTAACTGGTATGCTTCTACTTGGAGGTGCAGCCGTAGTTAACGGACTTACCGGTATGGACATTTCTCTAGCCGCATTCTTAATCCCAGTCGGTGTCATGATTTACACACTTGTAGGTGGTCTCAAGGCTACATTTGTGGCGGATTACATGCACACGGTCATTATCTTTATAGTAATTCTGACATTTGTTGCGATGGTATTCTTCATCAGTCCAATCACGGGTGGTGTCGAAGGAATGTATAACAAACTGGTGGAGGCAGCTTCGCTTAATCCGGTGATATCCCCAACCTTCGCTGAAGGCGGAGCAGTTGAAGGTGATCCAAGCACATATGGTAACGCTATGGGTGCATACCTTACAATGGCCTCTGCAGGAGGGTTAATCTTTGGAGTTATCAATATTGTAGGAAACTTTGGAACTGTCTTTGTTGACCAGGCTTACTGGCAACGTGCAATTGCTGCACAACCAAGTTCCACTGTAAAGGGTTTCTTACTTGGAGGAATGTGTTGGTTCGCAATTCCATTTACACTAGCAACTACTATGGGGCTGACGGCGGTGGCGATAGATGTCGAGCTATCTCCAGAGCAGGTGCAGCTCGGACTTGTAGTTCCAGCAGCAGCATCCGTGCTAATGGGTGAGATAGGTGCCATCATGGTACTAGTCATGCTATTCATGGCTGTGACTTCGGCAGGATCTGCAGAACTAATCGCAGTATCTTCGTTGATTACTTATGATGTATACCGTACGTACAAGAATCCGAATGCTACTGGAAAGCAGCTGCTAAAAGTAAGTCGTGGTGTTATAGTTGCGTTTGGACTTGGAATGGGTGCGCTTGCGGTCGTACTGTTAGGAATGGGATTAAGCTTAGGATTTGTATACTTAGCAATGGGAATATTGATTGGTTCGGCGGTCATACCTATCGCGTTAACGATTATTTGGAATAGAACCACCCGTGCGGGTGCGGTAGCTGGAGCCTTGATAGGTGTCTGTCTATCACTAACCACTTGGACAAGTGTTGCAGCATCTGAAGCAGACGGTGTCATAGATATAGCATCACTTGGCGGTGCATTCCCAATGCTTTACGGAAATGTAGTTGCAATATTATCATCTGGATTAATCTGTATAGTCATCAGTTTGGCTCAGAACAAGAAATTCGACTGGAAAGATTTGGACAAACACATGTCCCTTGTCACTGACGACATGGAACAACACGAAATCACTGCTACAGAAGTTGCAAAGCGTGAACAAGATGAAGAGCAACTAAAGAAAGCCTTCAAGTTCAGTGTTAGAGGTGGAGGCTTGCTCACTTTGATAGTTATCATATTCTGGCCAATGCCATTATACTTCTCAGGATTCGTCTTCGACTTTGGATTCTACGGACTTTGGGTAGGAATTGCAATCGCCTGGGTCAGCGCTGCAGCAGCAATCATCATATTCATGCCGATTGTGGAAGCAAGAAAAGGCTTTGCAGAAGTGTTCTCTGGCAAGAAGCACGCCTCTGCAACAAAATAACCCCCTCTCTTTTCCCTTTCAATCATGTATTCATCAAAAATATCCGTGTATTTGCCCCAAAAATTCTTTTTAATGCTGGAGGATATGCTTTAACATGACATCTTGCAGCGGTTGCGGTCTCGTGCTTGGCATGAAAAAATACAAGTTCAATAAATTTTGGAGAATTCCTGGAAGTTATTGTAAGGCTTGTATGTTGAAAATTGGTCAAGATTGGGAAAAGAATGGTAAAGTCACATTACCTCAAAAACCATGTGATTTGTGCCAGACTGAATTTTTCTTCTTAAACACCGCATGGCAAGGTAAAAAACAAAAGCATTTTTGCAACATTTGTCATAAAGTTGCAGCCAGTGGAGTACTACCTGACAAAAGTCGTGGTGACATGAAACAGAAATTACCTATTCCAATGCTCATAATAGGCGCATTGGGAGGACTGATGATGATTTTGGGAATGGTGTTTACATTAACTGGAACTTCATCTGGTGAAATGAGTCTTGTCAATATTTTATTTGGTGCATTTACAACAGCTGCTGGATTCATGTTAGTCCGACGTACTATTAACAATAGGCGGATGCTGCTGGGTAATATCTAAAATAAACTGTACAAACGTCCTAGTGAAACATTTGTAGCTGGATCAACTGTTGCAATTTTTCCATCAACTTTGACTTCGTAGGTTTCAGGATCAATCTCGATTTTTGGCATAGCCTCGTTGTACACCATATCCTTCTTCCCAATATTTCTACAATTTTTTACAGCAACTAATTTTTTATCTATGTTTAGTTTATCTTGTAATCCATCATCAAGTGCAAGTTGTGACGTAAATGTAACTGATGTTGATTGTTTCGCTTTTCCCAATGCTCCAAACATTGGTCTATAGTAAACCGGTTCTGTAGTTGGTATTGATGCATTGGGATCTCCCATTAACGCATACGCAATAAATCCTCCTTTTACAATCATCTTTGGTTTAATTCCAAAGAATTGTGGCATCCATACTATGATGTCTGCCATCTTGCCATTTTCTAATGTTCCAACATGTTCTGATATGCCATGAGTTATTGCAGGGTTTGCAGTAATTTTTGCAACATATCTTTTAATTCTAAAATTATCATTTTCTTGAGAATCTTCAGGCAATGCTCCTTTCATTTTTTTCATTTTGTCTGCCGTCTGCCAATTCCTGGTAGTTGTCTCTCCCACTCTTCCCATTGCCTGACTATCTGATGACATCATGCTAATTGCTCCTATGTCGTGAAGTATGTCTTCTGCAGCAATTGTCTCTGCTCTAATCCTAGATTCGGCAAATGAAATATCCTCTGGAACTGATGGATTAAGATGGTGGCATACCATCATCATGTCTAAGTGCTCTTCAAGAGTATTGGTGGTAAATGGTCTTGTAGGATTAGTCGATGACGGCAAAATATTTGGTTCTGAGGCAATTTTCATAATATCTGGTGCGTGGCCTCCGCCTGCACCTTCGGTATGATATGTATGGATAACTCTTCCATTAATTGCAGCAATGGTGTCGTCAACATACCCACATTCGTTTAATGTATCTGTGTGAATTGCTACCTGGGTGTCTGTCTTATCTGCAACATTTAGTGCTGAATTAATCGTGGCAGGAGTGGTGCCCCAATCTTCATGCAATTTTAAACCGCAGGCTCCGGCTCTAATCTGTTCCATAAGTGACTCTTCTTGGGAATCATTTCCTTTACACAAAAATCCAAAGTTTAACGGAAACTCTTCTACTGCTTGAATCATCTTATGAATATTGAATTCTCCTGGAGTGCAGGTTGTAGCGTTTGTTCCATCTGCCGGTCCTGTACCTCCTCCTATCATTGTAGTTGTTCCATTACAAATTGCATCGATTGCTTGTTGAGGAGAAATAAAGTGAATGTGACTATCAATTGTACCTGCTGTACAAATTGTATGTTCTCCTGAGATTATCTCAGTATTTGATGAAACAATAATATCGACATCATCCATGACATCAGGGTTTCCTGCATTCCCTACACCTAAAATTTTTCCATCTTTAATTCCAATATCTGCTTTGATGATTCCTAACTTTGCATCAACAATGACTGCATTTGTAATAACTAAATCTGCAGATTGATCTCGCAGAACTCCACTTGCTTGTCCCAATCCATCTCTTGCACTTTTTCCGCCACCAAAAACCAATTCATCTCCATGTTTGATTAAATCTTCTTCGACTTCTAATATCAAATCCGTGTCTGCTAATCGGACCTTGTCTCCCTTTGATGGCCCAAACAATTCAACGTATCTGTTTCTTGGAATTTCTAAACTTCCTTGTTCTTCAGTTGTATCTTCTAATGAATTTTTGAATCCATTTTCATGAAGTTTTTTAATTGCGTCATTACGTTTTTCATCAAGATTTCCACTTACCATGCCGCTGAATCCGTAAATTGTTTTTGTCCCTCCAAATTCTACTAATTGAACATGCTTTGATTCGCCGGGTTCAAATCTAATTGATGTTCCTGCAGATATGTTTAGATGAAATCCTAGACTTTTTTCTCTGTCAAATTCTAATGCCTTATTTGCTTCTGAAAAATGTGTATGAGAACCAACTTGAATAGGTCTATCTCCTGTGTTTGCAACGGTAATTTTTAGAATTTTTTTATCTTTATTTGCTATTATCGCATCTCCTGTTGGGAAATATTCTCCTGGAATCATCATAAATCACACAATTGGGTCATGAATTGTCACCAATTTTGTCCCATCCTCAAATGTTGCCTCGACTTGTATAGTATGAATAATTTCAGGAACTCCCGGAAGTACGTCATCTTTTCGTAGAACATTTTTTCCTGAGCTCATTATTTCAGATACGGATTTTCCATCTCTAGCACCCTCTAAAATATGATCAGCTATAAGCGCAACTGATTCTGGATGATTTAATTTCAATCCTCTTTCTTTTCTTCTCAATGCAACCTGTGCGGCCGTAAAAATTTGTAATTTATCAATCTCTCTAGGTGTCAAAAACATGAATAAATCTCGGTTTCAATGTATTTAACAATTAGAAAAACCACTCCTTTCAAACTTTAAAACTCAGTAGTTAGCACTATTTTCATTGTTAGTCGCTGATACAGTCCTAGGAAATTCATATCAAGGAAATCATCTCCATGAAAAAATTACATTTGCAAAAGAAAACAATACTTTACGACGATTATTTCTGTCTCGTACTGAAATGGAAAAATCAAGGTTACGTACTAAAACTGAAGATGGATTAGAAATTGGGTTATCTCTAGAACCAGGACATGTTTTACAAAACGGTGATGTAATTGAAATTGATTCACATCTAATAGTTGTTCACCAATTACCTGAAAAAGTAATTCGTGTCATGATACATGAAAATGAATGGTCTCCAAATTTGCTTGTCCAACTTGGCCATATAATTGGAAATAGACATCGACCATTATCTATCACATCAGATGGATGTATTATGTTTCCAATACACGATGAAACTGAACTAGAATTATTTGAAAAATTATTTTCTGACATAATTGATCATCTTGAATTAATTGTTGAAGATGAAATATTTGTTCCAAATAAAGGAATGAATGTTCATGAACACTGATTCATCAGATCTAACTCTTATGCAGTTATCAGATTCTTTTTTCCCTTCTGGTCTTTATACAATGTCCAATGGATTAGAAACAATTTTTGATGAAAAACGCGCAACATCTCAAAATGATATTTTTGATTTTCTTCAAATTACACTGGAACAACAATTAGGTCCTGCTGACTCTGTAGCGTTATCTAATGCATATGACTGTGCAACAAATAATGATCTTTTGGGAATTATGGAATGTGATGATATACTGCATTCCATGAAATTAATCCAAGAATCACGTGCAGCATCGTGCAGATCTGGTTCTCAAATGATGAAATGTATCTCTGCCATATCTCCTCATAACCTTCTAGAACAATTTTCTGAAAAGATTGCCAAAAATGAATCTCCTGGAATGCATCCTGTAGTGATTGGTGTATGTAGTTTTGTTATGGGTGTAAAAAAAGAACAAGCAAAACAAATGATGATGTATGGTTTTTGTGTTAGTGTTACTGGTGCTGCATTAAGGTTGGGACTAATTGATCATATACAAAGTCAAAAGATTCTGCATGAAATTAAGCCAAAAATTCAACAAATTTTAGAAAAGTTTTCAGATACAAAAATTAATGACTGTTGGCAGTTTTCTCCAAAATATGACCTATTTCAAATGACTCACGAAAATAAATTTTCTAAAATGTTTATTACATAAAGACAAATTTTTTTGTTATGACTCGAATTCTTCGTGTAGGTAGTGGTGGTCCTGTCGGTGCTGGCAAGAGCATGTTAATTGAAAGAGTTGTTCCATTTCTTGCAAAAAAAAATTATCGTGTATGTATAATATCAAATGATGTAATTTCAAAAGAAGATGCTGATAGAATACGAAAAAATTTAGCAACTGAACAAGGAATACTTCCTGAAAATATGGTCATAGGTCTTGCAACAGGTGGTTGCCCTCATACTGCTGTAAGAGAAGATCCTTCAATCAATCTTGCAGTAATTGAAGAAATTGAAACAAAATATGATGACTTGGATTTGATAATTATAGAAAGTGGTGGTGATAATGTCACCACGACATTTAGTCCTGCACTTGCAGATTATACAATATACATTGTTGATGTTTCTGGTGGCGATAAATATCCTAGAAAAGGAGGTCTTGGAATTGAAACAAGTGATCTTTTAGTAATTAACAAAATTGATCTTGCACCAACTATTGGTGCTGATCTAAATGTAATGGAACGTGATGCAAAAATTGTTAGAAAGAACAAGCCGTATGTTTTGGTAAACTGTAAAACTGATCAAGGTGTCGAAGATGTTGCACAACACATTATCCATGATGTCTTATTTGATGAACCTCCAAAAAACATGCTCACTCAGGTGAAATCATGAATCTAAAACATTGCACTCCCTCTGATATCCCACAGGAAATTTTACAATATGATGGCGACATTGCGCAGATGGGTGTTGGCAAATCTGGTAAAATTGGATTCTTGGAATTAGAACTACAAAATGATTCAGACAAACAAAAAACTATCATTACAAAAAAACAGACACAAGTTCCACTATATGTGCAAAAAGCATTGCACTATGATTTGGATTATCCTTCTATGGCACACGTCTTCATCTTATCTCCCTCTGGAGGAATACTTCAAGGCGATCGATATAGAATGGATGTCGAATTAAGAAATAACGCAATATCTCACATTACAACTCAGGGTGCAACTAGGATATACAAAATGGAATCAAACTATGCGACACATATGGTAACTCTCAACTTAAAGAATAACTCCTACTTGGAATTCATACCTGAACAAATTATCCCATACAAAAATTCAAGATTTTATCAAAAAACCAATTTAAAAATTGATGATTCATCCACTGTGGTTTATTCTGAAACAATTGTGCCTGGAAGAATTGCAATGGGTGAAATGTTTGACTTTGATTTGTGTTATCTTAAAACTGAAGGAAAAATAAATGACCGTGTTCAGTTTAGAGACTCTTCACTCTTATCGCCAAAAACACAAAAAATACAATCTCTTGCAATGTTTGATGATAAAACGATTCTAACTTCTGTATACATATTGACAAAAAAACATGTTACAAAAGTTAACGATATGATAAATGAACTATTTTCTCACACTCAAAACATATCTGGCGGTTCTAGTATTTTGCCTAATGATTCTGGAATTTCAATTAGAATTTTAGGAAATTCGTCTGAGGATCAAAAAACAACTATCTATGAAATTTTGAAAATTATTAGAAAAGAAATTTTACCTGAATATCTATAATCTATTCTACCATCTTCAATACGTCTGCACCGGTAATTATTCCAATAATTTTTGTTCCTTTTCTTACTAGGATACATTTTGAATATTTTATGAGAGGAGCTAGTGTGCTTGCAGGTGTTTCATTTTCTACTATTGGTGGTGCAGGTTCCATGATGTCTTCAATCCTAATCTTTTTTGATACGCCATCGCTCATATGCCCAATAATTCCTGAATCTGTAATCACTCCTACTGCATCGTTACCATCAAAAATTGGAATCTGACTAATCTTCTCTTTATCCATTTTTACCATTGCTTCTCCAAGAGTATTAGTTGGTTTTAATTTGACAATTTTCTGACTACATAATTCTCCTGCATTATGAGCTGATGCTTCACTTTCTTTACTTGCTAGTACCTCAAAAATTCGCTTTGCTGTATTATAACTTGGAGCGCTTCGTCCTGATTCAATTTGATTAATCATGGATGTACTAACCCCGACCAAATTTGCAAGCTCCTTTTGTGTCATATTGATTTTGAGTCTTTGTTGCTTTATACTCTCAATTGATGGCAGCATGTTAAATTCTGAATCCTGTTACTTTTCTAGTTTTTCTAATAGAGCTTTGTACATGAATGGAAAAACTGTTGTAATTTCTGCATGGATGGTAGTTTCAGTTGCATTTTTTGTCACCTTTCCCCATGATATTGCTTCTCTTACCAATGCACCGCTTAAACTTCCATCGAATTCTTGTGCTGTTGTAACATAAACTGCATAATCTAATCCTTCTCTATACTGATTCCACCATAGCGTATGATGTTTTGGAACTCCTCCTCCAAGCATTAGCGCTCCTGATTTCTCAGCCTTGAAAACTAATCCTGAAAGGAAATTTGCATCTTCGATTATGTTTAATTTAAAATCTGAATGTTTTTGTGAAAACATCCATACTTGACTTCCAACTGCTCCATCCATAATTCCTGGAACTACTACTGGAATGTCATTTTTGTAGGCCCAATACAAAAATGAATCTTCGCCCATGGCTTTTCCTATTTCTCTGTTAATGTCTGCAGTTGACATTTCTTTTTTTCCTTCATTGTATGCTTTTTCTAAAATCTCTTGTACCTTTTCTTCAATTAATGGACCATAACTTTCCATTGGTACTAGGACATTTCCTAGTCTGTGGATATTTTGATCTGCTAATTCTCTATCATCCATTGTAAATGATCCTTCTTTGTATTCTGAAAAGTGTCTTGCAATATCGTGGTCTAATGCACCACATGTTGTAATTACCACATCACACCATTTTTTCTTGATCATATCTCGTATGATTCCTCTGAATCCTGTTGAAACAATAGCTCCGATAAATGATAGAAATTTTGTGCATTTCTCATCACTAATCATATTGTATAGTATGTCTACACCTTCGGCAACATTTCTTGCCTCAAATCCCCCTGCTTGTGCAAGTTCTTTGAATATGTGGTCTGTATCTGAATTATTTGTTATATCTACATCTTTGACGGGACGTCCTGGTGTAATCATGATATTTTGAAATAAGTAACAGACTAGATATTCCTATCCATTTTGTTATAATACGTTATTAATTCTAAAACGCTCTTCTATGTATCATGAAAAGAATTCTCATTTTAGGTGGTGGTTTTGCAGGATTGGAATGTTGCTTGAAACTAGAATCTTATTTTCAAAACAACTCTGATATTGAAATCACTCTTGTCAGTGAGGATAATTTCATACTTTTTACCCCGATGTTGCCTCAGGTAGCATCTGGAACAATTGAAACTAGACATATTGTTACTCCTATCCGAACGTTGATTAAAAAAACAAAATTCTATGAAGGAAAAATAAAATACATAGATCCTCATGGTAAATCCGTTACACTATATGGCACAAATGAAAATCGTGGAATGCTAATTCACTATGATTTTCTTGTGGTTGCATTAGGCAGTCAAACCAATTTCTTTGGTATGAAAGATGTTGAAGAAAATTCATACAAAATGAATACAATTAATGATGCAATAATACTGCGAAATCGAATTATTGATTTAATGGAACAGGCAGAAAATGAAACAGATCCTATTCTTCGAAAAGCATTACTGAAAATTGTAGTTGTAGGTGGAGGTTTTGCAGGAGTTGAAACTGCTGGTGAATTAAACGATTTCATTACAGATGTGTCTGAATATTATCCTAGTATTGATGAAAGTGATGTTAAAGTAGTATTAGTTGAGGCTTCAACTGAAATTTTAACTGGATTTCCCCAAAAGCTTGCTGGGTTTGCTAAAGAAAAACTTGTAGAAAGAGGAATAGATGTAATTCTTGATGCTGGAGTTACTTCATTTAATGGAAAAGAGGTTTTACTGAAAAGTAATTCTAACTCTGATAAAGTTTTACTTAGTGATTCCTCACAACGAAAAGGGCATGCTGAATTAGTAGAAATTAATTCTATTTCTTCTCGAACCTTAGTTTGGACAGCTGGCATAACTCCAACTGATCTAATTAAAGAATCATTATTCAATACTCACAAAGGTCGTATCAAGGTAAACGAGTTTTTACAAGTTATAGAATTTCCAGAAGTTTTTGCAATTGGTGATTGTTCTACGTTTGATCCTGAATTAACTATGAAAAAATTCCCTCCAACTGCTCAACTTGCAGAGGCTCATGCAAAAGTTGCAGCATCTAATCTAAAGGAATTACTAAAAGGCGGCACATTATCAAAATTTGATTATTCTTGGAAAGGTCAGAGTGCAATAATAGGGAAAAGGACCGGCATTGCATCATTTTTTGGAATCAATATTGCAGGATTTGTGGCATATTTGTTATGGAGAAATCTTTACCTGTCTAAGATTAGAAGTTCTGATAAAAAATTCCGTGTTTGGTTAGATTGGACTCTTGATTTATTCTTTAAAAGAGATATTTCTCGTTTGAAGATTATAAAAAAAGAGCGTTCACTTGATTACAAAGAACTAGATGAAGTAGATGATGTTTGGTAATTTACATTTATTCTAAAATTGTGAATACTGCATAAAATATAACAAAAATACCTCCAAGTATCATTGCTTTAGATATTATGCCCATCAACTGATCCAGATATTTTGAAAAATTTAAAGTAGTAGTATTTGGACAATTTGATGTGAAAAATCTGGCATTACTTGCAATTTTATTTGCAGGGGTGTTTTCTATAGGCCTAATTTCATCAGCTGATGCACATCCACATGTATCACTTGAATTGATGAATACACACTCACATGAGATCTTAACAAGCCAAGACTTTGTTATTCATACCTTTGAACAGGTAATTCTATTTGTATCTCAATTACAATCTGTTATTTTTAGATAAATTATTTTTTCTTAGTTTCTGCATCAAACGCTTCTTTAACTAATTCTTTTGCCTTTTTGATAGTAATTTTCTCTTTTGATTTTCTTAATCCTTCTACGGTTTTAGTTTTTGTCCATCCTTCCGCAACAGCAGTATCTAATGTTGTTTTTACAAAATTAGATGATGCTTTTTCTTCTTTTTGCAATTTTTTTTCTAATTTTGCATTTTTTGATTCTATCTTTTTTTCCGTTTTCATTTTTCCTTTTTTTGGTTTGGCAACTTTTTTCATAGGTTTTTCCTTTTTTTATTGTCGTCTTCCCGCAGTTTTTTTTTCC